>Ga0129324_10000228_pt1 | contig 40610 bp, 65 predicted proteins | sample CPBDNA_7_FD_96879 | JGI IMG/M metagenome (GOLD analysis project Ga0129324, IMG submission 96879) | Freshwater to marine salinity gradient microbial communities from Chesapeake Bay, USA - CPBay_Spr_15_0.2_DNA | ecosystem: Environmental > Aquatic > Marine > Coastal | place: USA: Chesapeake Bay...
CCGTCCTCGACCGCTTGGGCGTCAAGGTTAGCGAATCGGATGTGGAGCGGCTCTCGCAAAAGAAGGTGCAAGCATGAAGATCGACCGCCTCAAGCAGATGGCCACCGAACTGGAAGACGCCTTCCGTCGCCAGAATGACCTGCGCGTGGAAATCGCGGACATCTGCACGGTCATCAAGGCCAACGCGGAAATCACGAACATGCAGCTTCGTGCCGTCAAGCGGATCGTGAAGGCCCGCGCCAACGACACTATCGAAAAGCTGCGCGAGACGATGGACGAGGACCAGTTGATCTTCGACGCCCTGTCGGGATCGACAAACAATTTGTCTGTCGCACCGAACACCGACCACGACCCGGAGACGGGCGAGATTATCGAGTCCGGCGAATTGACGCCGAGCGCGCCGGTAAGCTGCGATGGCGCTACTCCGGTAGAGGGCGACATTGGGGGTGATCCTTTGTCGGGTACCAGCCCGCAGCCGGTGGAAGCCCGGCACATCGACACTCGCACCCCTGAAGACATCCTGGGTGACGATCCCATTCCCGCATTCCTCAAGAGGCAAGCATGAACACACTTCACCTGACGACCGCATGGTGCGGACTGGCCTCCTTAAAACGTCAGGCGATGGGGGGCGGTTTTTCTTCTGCCCAAGGGACCGCCCCCAACCCTTCCTCCCCTGGTGACTCCCTCGCCAGCAAACTGGCGGACCCTTCGGGGTCTGCCCCCTTTATTCAGGCATGGGGCGCTGACGGTCGATCCGTCCACTGGCTGCCCTGTGAGCCACATAACCACCACATTCTCGACGACGGCGGGTTCGACACGCCCCGTCACGGCGGCGTCTGACAATGCGTGTCTCTAACCTCCATGAAAGGGTGTCTTTGATGTTCTCACCGGGGCGGTGGGAAGGTCAATCCAGCCCCTGTCCGCCGCAGGGGAGGGGGTGATGTATAGCGAATTCATACAATCCAAGGCGAAGGTTGACGCGCCTACCGGGTTCGATGGTGATGCTATCGTTCCCGATCAGGCATTTGATTTTCAGGCCGCCCTAAGCCGCTGGTCGCTCAAGCGTGGCCGGGCGGCGCTGTTTGCTGGTACGGGCCTCGGCAAGTCCCTCATGGAATTGACGTGGGCGGACAACGTGGCCCGTCATACTGGCAATCCGATCTTGCTATTCACGCCGTTGGCCGTGTCTTCGCAGATGGTCCGCAGCGAGGCCCCGAAATTCGGTATTGAAGCCAGGATGGTCCGCGACCAATCCGAGTGCGGTCCTGGTATCAACGTAACGAACTATCAGAAGCTGGACCATTTCGATATGGCCGCGTTTGGCGGTGTCGTTCTTGACGAATCCAGCATCCTCAAAAGCACTGACGGTCACTATCGCACGCGGCTGATTGCGGAGTGTGCGACGGTTCCGTTCCGGCTTGCGGCGACGGCTACCCCGGCCCCAAACGACTTCATGGAGTTGGGCAATCACGCCGAGTTTCTTGGCGTCATGTCCTATACCGACATGCTGGCCTCTTTCTTTACGCACGATGGCGGCGAGACGCAGAAATGGCGATTGAAGGGATGGGCAGAGGATCGTTTCTGGCGATGGATGGCGTCTTGGTCGGTAATGATCCGGCATCCTCGTGATCTTGGATTCGATCAGGACGGCTACGATCTGCCGCCGATGAAGCGGCATCTGCATATCGTGCAGAGTAATGACGGGCCGAGCATTGAGACCGGGCATCTGTTCCCGATGCAGGCCGAGACACTATCCGAGCGGATCGCCGCGAGGCGCGAGACCGTCGCCGATCGAGTGGCGCAAGCCGCGTCAGTTACCCCTGCTGATCGACCGTTCGTATGGTGGTGCAACCTCAATTCGGAAAGTGAGGCACTTGCTGCCGCCATTCCTGATGCCGTCGAGGTTCGCGGATCCGATAAGGATTCCGAGAAAGAACGCAAGCTGATCGACTTCTCTGAGGGCCGCATTCGCGTACTCGTGACCAAACCATCAATCGCCGGTTTCGGCATGAACTGGCAGCATTGTTGCGATACCGGGTTCGTCGGTCTCAGCGACAGCTTCGAGCAGATTTATCAGGCAACTCGGCGCTTTTGGCGGTTTGGCCAAACCAAGCCCGTCAATGTGCATTTCATCGCGTCCGAAATCGAGGGCGCGGTTCTGCAAAACATCAAACGTAAGGAATCCGACGCCGACCGCATGGCGCAAGCGATGGTCGCGCATATGGCGGAACTGAGCGCCGAGAACGTGCGCGGTCTCGTTCGGGATCGCGAGGAATACGAGCCGCAGGTCGATATGGCCTTGCCGGAATGGATGGGGAGTAACGCCGCATGAAGGCCATCAATCAGGTCATTACTGACGACTATGCAGTTTATCAAGGCGATAGCTGTGAATTGATTTCTGGTATCCCCGATAGCAGCATTCACTTCGGCATTCACTCGCCGCCGTTCGAGGGTCTTTACAAGTTTTCGTCGAGTGAGCGCGACCTTAGCAACAGCGAGGGGGCGCAATTTTGGGAACATTATGGATTTCTGATCCGCGAACTGCATCGCGTCACGATGCCTGGGCGCATTCATGCTGTCCATGTCATGCAATTGCCGACCAGTAAGATCAGGCATGGCTATATCGGAATGCGCGACTTTCGGGGCGAGGTGATCCGCGCATTCGAGGCGGACGGATGGATTTTCCATTCTGAGGTCTGCATCTGGAAAGATCCCGTAGTCGCTCAGCAGCGCACCAAGTCGATCCGACTTCTTCACAAGCAGATCGTGAAAGACAGCACGATTAGCGGACAGGGGTTGGCCGACTACATCGTATCGTTTCGCAAGCCCGGCGAAAACCCCGCCCCAGTTGCCGGGTGCTTCGACCGCTACGTCGGCACGAATGAGCCTGACAGGTCGAAATACACAACGCCGACAGATGGCAGAAATTGGTACAGCATCGAGGTGTGGCAGCGGTATGCATCCCCTGTCTGGATGGATATTGACCAGACGCGCACCCTGCAATTTCGGACCGCCCGCGACGAGCGCGACGAAGTGCATATCTCGCCGCTACAGCTCGACGTAATCGAGCGATGCATCGACCTTTGGAGCAATCCCGGTGAGACCGTGCTTACGCCATTCCTCGGCATCGGTTCAGAAGTCTATTCGGCGATTGAGATGGGCCGAAAGGGCATCGGCTTCGAGTTGAAGGAGTCCTATTTCCGTCAAGCGGTCAAGAATCTGGCGAGGGCCAAAGAACGGCAGGTAGGGTTGTTCGCTGGGAGCGCCGCGTGATGCACTCTGTCTGCCTATGGCTCCCATTCCCCCCGAGCGTTAATGGCCTGTACCCCGGCAAGGTCCGGCGGTTCAAGTCGCGGCGCTACCGGAACTGGATCCATGAGGCGGACGTTGCGTTACTGCAACAGGACTTCAAGCCCGTCGAGGGCAAGTGTGAGGTTCACTATAAGTTCGGACGCCCGGATGCCCGCAAGCGCGACGTGTTCAACTTCGAGAAGGCGCTGACTGACTACCTCGTGAGCGCGGGCGTTATTGAAGACGATTCACTGATTGAGCGTGGGACTGTCGAATGGGCCACGCATAAAGGCGTAACAGTGGAGATATGGCCGATATGACCGACGAACAACGCCGCCTAATCCAGGAATACGAACGCAAGCAGGAGCGATACGCCAAGGCGGAGCCGGGGTGTAAGACCGGCCACTGGCGATCCCTCAGGCTGTTGGTCAAGGACATGCTGGAGGCGGGCGCGTGAACGCCATCTTCGCCCCCAACATCATCGCCGCGTGTCGCTGCCCGGCCTTTGCCGCGTGCTGCTACGCGATGGGTGCTGAGATGAAACCGCTATCGGGATATCCCGGACAATTCTCGTTTCTGATGACGTGGAGGGACCGTGACTGATTGGACTGATACTCGTGTCGCATCACTTCGTCAGTTATGGCGAAGCGACCTAACAACATCTGAGATTGGCAACGCTATCGGCGTGTCCAAGAATGCCGTGATCGGCAAGGCGAAGCGTCTTGGGTTGGGCCAAAAGACAAACCGCGTGGTCGACAAGGAACCGACATATCGCATACACCGTAGCTCGCGGGATGGGTATCTGTCGATCCGGTGGTATGATGACGGCAAGGAATACAGCAGAGCGACGGGGACAAAGGACCCAGAGAAAGCCGCAGCCTGCATCCCCGCTGCTATCGCTTACCATGAATCCAGAAAGCGAATCGCGCTATTGGACAGTCTTGGTCGCCACCTATCCGACCTCGGCCACAATGAATGCCGGTGGGCAACGACACCACACAAGGTAAAGCCGTCCGAGCATCGATTCTGCGGTCTTCCCACGGCAGACGGTGATGTCTACTGTGACCGTCACAATGTCAAGAAACGCATGAAGTGGGTGCGCGGCCAGAAAAAGACCGACTTCATGATATACAAGGGGTCGGCAGCATGACATTCAATGACTTCTGGGCCGTCTGCCCGCCAGGCCGTAAGATCGACAAGCCCACATGTATGGCGCTGTTCAACGGCATCACCAACGGCGGCATCGAGACCACATCAGTGGACCCGGACGGCAACCGTCACAAGCTGCACTTGCAAGCCACGCCGCAAGAGTTGGTCGAGGCCATGAAGGCTTCCCGCTGGCAGTGGAACGAGCAGGACACGGCATTGTGCTTCATCCCGCACCCGAGAACGTGGCTGAACAAAGGCCGGTTCATGGACCTTGAAGACGACGAGCGCCGCGAGATGGCCGCGCGTTGGGACCGGGTACAGGAGATTATGACGGATCGGAAGGTGGTGAACCTGCGGTGATCTCAAAGGCAGCACGTCGGCGGGATGTGACGCTGGGGCGTGCTGTTCAATCCGGTACCAGGGGCGAGTGCATAACCGGGCAGGCGAGTACGAAAGGCGGAGCGCCGCACTCATCGGGGACAGACACCCGATAAGCAGCCGCCAACCTCATGGGCCACTGTCGGCATCGTGGGGGCCACAAGCGAAGGGATTGGCTCCGAGGGTCAAGACTTCACGCGGAGGCTGGTAACGGTCTAGGGCCGTACTATGCCTTCGCTCAGGGAATCACCAAGGGTCAAGACTATAGAGGATTGATGACAATGACCTACGCACTATTCGCTTACGCCCTGATGGGCCTGATCGCTGCCCTGTACCATATCGTCAGGGAACCCGATGCGGGCGCACTCGAATACCTGAAGACGCTGGCCCTATGGCCGGTGCGGATATGGAGGTGGATACCATGATCACCAAGTCAGACATAGCGGAACTGGTGGGGCGGGCGAGGAATATGTCTGCGGCACTCCAGCTTGGCGAGCGCATCGGATGGGGTTCGGACACTTCGTTGATGGACGCTCTTGCCGCCGCCCTCGAAGCACAACAGGCAGAGATAGCGCGGTTGGTTGGTGCGCTGCGCGAGATTGAGGAGTTCGGCTGTAACGCGCCGGGGTGTGGGTTCACGTGCGCCGCAAAGGCCCGCGCCGCCCTCAAGGCATGGGAAGGCAATGAAGATGGCTAAACGAGGAAGACCGAGAAAGGACATCATGCTGCAAATCGTACACCAACAGGAAGAAGCTATGCGTAAGGCGAAGATCGGTTCCATTGCCAACGGCGACGAACAGCGGGGCGCGTATCCCCTTGGTGCGCTATGGGCGCGGGAGTTCATCGACCAGTCAAGGCATGACGCTGGCGTGAAGTACGCGGAACTATACGGGCGGGTATTCGGCAGGACCACGCCGGGGACAAGCGACGGCAGCCCCGAACTGTCCGAAGCGGCGATGGAGAAATGCGAGCGCGACTACTGGGAGGCTGCAAACCTGCTGGCATCACACTCACGCGCCATCAAGGACGCGGTGGACAATGCGGCGGTCTACAGCCGCTATCCGTCAATGCTGTTTCACGCCCGCAAGCGCCGATCCGATAAGCACCTGCTAGACGGTCTGGCGATCCTAGACAAGCTGTTCAACGCGGGTGAGAGGGCGGTGGCTTGACACCCTGTAAATTACCCGTTGACACGGTGTCTAGTGAGCCGTACAATCTGAATATTCTATGATGGTTTCGTGCGCCCACGGTTCGCCGGTCGGGCGCTGTTTCATTGGGGCTGACAGGGAACGGGCAAGCGCCTCAGTCGGGTCATGTAAGCCGTTAGGCCACAGTACCCGAGACGCCTCTGCCGCACGTCGGTTCAATTCCGACCGGCTCCACCAGTTTCGCCCGCTGCGCCTCTAACAGCATCCCAGTATAACGGCGACTCTCCGCGCCGATTGGTAGAGCGAGGGGTGAGCGGGCGATTCCTATGAGGTGACATGGCTGACATCATCGAACTGGACACCGGCAAGCCAACAGCCAAGTCCATCATCAACTGGCTACACCGTCACCAAGACGAGATAGACCACATAACCGTCATCCTCATATCCGGGGACTCGGCGAGCATCGCCCATGACGACAGGCCCATAGCCGAGATCGTCTGTGATTGTCGGACGCTGGCAAGGTACGGCGACGATCTGTTGTTGATGGGTGAAGACTAACGGCAACGACGGGGCCGCAATCCGTCATCACGAAGTAAGGGAACAGAAACATGATGAAGCCGAACAAAGGTTCCGTGGATTCCAGTGGCTTTGGTGCCTCGTACAACGGCAACAAGTCCAAGGACACCTCGACCAACAAGCCGCGCAAGGGCTGCACCGCCCCGTCCGGTTCGTACAAGAGCAAGTAATCCCTGGATACAGGGTATATTAGGGATGGCTAAGAGCAGCACGAGTTTCAAGAAGGGGGAAAGCGGCAACCCCTCCGGTCGCCCTGCCATCGTTCACGAGGTCAAGGAACTGGCCCGCGAACACACGACCGAGGCTATTCAAACACTCGTTAAGGTCATGGTGGACGAAACGGCCCCGCCTGCAGCCCGTGTGGCGGCGGCTAACTCTGTTCTGGATCGGGGGTATGGCCGCGCCCCGCAAACCCTGGATGTGAATGTCAAACAATCAGTCGGAGAGTTCATCGCCGAGTGCCAGCGTTTGGCAGCCGCTGACGCCACATCAAGTACAGTTCGCCACTGATCCTGTTTCATTCGTTCGGGTTGTCATGCGGGCGGAACCGGAAGCGTGGCAAATCGAGGCGCTGTCCGCGCTTGTGACTGATGACCGGATTGCGATTCGGTCGGGTCACGGTGTCGGAAAGTCTGCATTCATGGCTTGGGTCGTGCTGTGGTGGTTGTGTACGCGCTTCCCCGCGAAGATTGCCTGCACCGCCCCGACCGCACACCAGCTTGAGGATGTGCTGTGGGGTGAAATAGCCAAGTGGCACCGCCAGATGGCCGAACCGTACCGGGGGTGGCTGTCTGTCGGTTCTGGTCGCGTTGAGCAGAAGGACAACGCATCCGAGGCGTTCGCCGTTGCGAGAACGGCACGTAAGGAGCAGCCTGAGGCATTCCAGGGGTTTCACTCCGACAACATGCTCTTCATCGTGGATGAGGCGTCCGGTGTCGAGGACATCATTTTCGAGGTTGGGCAGGGTGCCATGTCCACCGAGGGCGCAAAGACTCTCATGGCGGGTAATCCGACGCGAACGAGCGGATACTTCTATGACGCATTCCACAAGATGCGGGCGAGGTGGCGCACGTTCCGGGTTAGCTGCAAGGATTCAACCCGTGTAGCGCCGGGGTACGCCGACGAGATTGCCGACCAGTACGGGCCTGACAGCAACGTCTATCGGGTTCGTGTAGAGGGTGAGTTCCCGCTTGAGGATGATGACGCGGTAATCCCACTGCATCTCTGCGAGGGGGCTATCATCCGTGAAGTCGAGATGAGCGAGCGCACCCGGCCCGTGTGGGGATTGGACCCCGCCCGGTTTGGTGATGACCGCACCGCCCTTTGCAAGCGCCATGTGAATTGCATTTACGAGCCGGTCAGGTTCTGGCGCGGCAAGGACACGATGCAGACGGCGGGCATGGTGAAGCTGGAGTATGACCAGACACCGGAACACCTGAGGCCCTCAAATATATACGTGGACGTGATTGGACTTGGTGCCGGTGTTGTGGACCGGCTGAATGAGATGGGTCTGCCGGTCTCGGGCATCAACGTGGGTGAGGCCCCGTCGATCCGCGAGCGGTTCATGCGGCGACGTGACGAGTTGTGGTTCCAAGCGCGTGAGTGGCTGGAGGCAAGGGACTGCAGAATCCCCGATCAGGGTGAGTTAATCGCTGAACTCACGGCTCCGAAATACAAGCTGACCAGCTCCGGCAAGGTACAGGTCGAGAGCAAGGACGAGATGAAGAAGCGCGGCATTCCAAGCCCCGACTTGGCGGATGCGTTCTGCCTGACGTTGGCGGGCGACGGTATGCCTATCGAGCAACATGAAATCGACCGATACGCCCGCAGGGGGCGGAAGCGATCAACAAACTGGATGGCGGCTTAATGGCTGAACTGATCGACGAAGGCATAGACCTGGAAGAGATGGCCGCCAACAAGGCGCTGCTCTCCACGGTCAAGCGCCGATGGGGGGAAGCCCGCCAACACACCAAGAATTGGCGCGATGACGCCCGCGAGGATTACCAGTTCGTTGCCGGTGAGCAGTGGTCGGAAGACGATCAGCAAGTCTTGCGCGACCAGTTGCGGCCCATCGTGACGTTTAATCGTGTCGGTCCCGTGGTTGACGTGGTTGCGGGAACCGAGGTGCAGAACCGCCAAGAGGTTCGTTATATCCCGCGCGAACAGGGCGATGTGAAGCCCAACGAGGTTTACACGGGCGCGGCTCAGTGGGTGCGCGACCTATGCGATGCCGAGGACGAGGAGTCGGACTCGTTCATCGACATGGTGATCTGCGGAATGGGATGGACCGAAACCCGCATTGACTACGATCAGGACGAGGAAGGTCTAATCATCATCGACCGGGTGGACCCGTTCGAGATGTATTGGGACACGACCGCCCGCAAGCGCAATCTCGCTGATGCGAGGTGGGTGATGCGCGTGATCGAGCTTGAGAAGGACGAACTGAAAGAGCAGTTTCCCGACAAGTGGATGGACGTTGCCGGTGCCGTTGCTCTCTGGGGTGACGACCTTGAGGACGAAAGCCCGCACGTAAGTCACGCCGGGGACCAGTACGCCGACAGCGACAGCCGGGGGGACGCCAAGCGGAAGGCGCTGATCAAGGTTATCGAGTATCAGTGGTACGAGAAGGAAACCGTCTGCAAGGTCTTTGACCCGTTTACGGGCGAGGCCAAGACGATGGATATGGAAGATTACAAGGTCGTCTCTGATCGCATGATGGCGATGGGGGTTGACCTTGAGCACGTGAAGCTGAAGCGCCGCAAGTACAAGCGGGCCTTCGTGGCCGGTGATGTGGTGCTGGACGTGGATGACGCGCCGGTTGACGGCTTCTCATACAAATGCATGACGGGCAAGCGCGACCGCAACAAAAACACATGGTATGGGCTGGTCCGGGCGATGAAGGACCCGCAGCGGTGGGCCAACAAGTGGCTCTCGCAGACCATGCACATCATCAACTCGAACGCCAAGGGCGGGTTGCTGGCCGAGCAGGACGCCTTCGTTAACCCCCGCAAGGCGGAGAGCGAGTGGGCCGACCCCACGTCAATTACGCTCCTGAAGGCCGGCGGCATCGGCAAAGTACAGCCCAAGCCCGCGATTACCTACCCCCAGGGCATGGACCGGCTGATGGAGTTTGCTGTCTCGTCCATTCGTGACGTGACCGGCGTTAATGTCGAGATGTTGGGGATGCGTGAGGGCAACCAGCCCGGCATCCTGGAGTTTCAGCGCAAGCAGGCGGGCATCACCATCCTCGGTACGATGTTCGACAGCCTGCGCCGCTATCGCAAGGAACAGGGGCGCATTCTGCTGCAGTTCATCCGGGATTACATCTCGGACGGGCGGCTTATCAAGATCGTGGGCACCGAGGGTGAGCAGTACGTTCCCCTTGCCCGTCAGTCGGATGTGACGTTCGACATCATTGTGGACGATGCGCCATCCAGCCCGAATCAGAAGGAAGCCGTGTTCGCGACGTTGAGCCAGTTGCTTCCGTCGCTGTTGCAGGCCGGTATCCCGATCCCGCCGGACATTGTGGAGTATGCGCCGTTACCGTCCGGCCTCATCGAGAAATGGAAGGACTTGCTGGCACAGCCGCAGGGTCCGTCCGCCGAAGAGGTGGCGATGATCAAGGCCACCGCAGAACAGTTGCAGGCGGAGAACGACAGGCTGAAGGCGTCCGAGTCCGCGAAGATCAGAAAGGCGGAACTTGACGCCGAGCTGAAGCGGCTGGAGTTGGAGCAGGAGCGCCAGAACGACGAGATGACGCTGGCGCAGAAAGAGCGCATGGCCGAGCGCGAACTGGACCTCAAGCGCCAGATTGCCGAGGCCGAATTGCAGATCGAACAAATTAAGATGCGAGCGCAGTTCCAACTGGATACGCAGAAGCAAGCGATTGATACGGAATTACGGGTTCGTGAAGAGCGAGCCATCTAAGCGGCTACCCGACCGATTCGGGGCGCGGTCGCCTGACCGGAATCAGGCAAGGAGTCAGTAATGGCAGAACAGAGCGCCGAGGCTGCGGCGGAAAACACCGATCCGTGGGGCGATGGCCTGACGGAAGAAGAAAAGGCACTGATGGCGGAGCAGGCAGAAGCGCCAGAGCCGGAAGATGAGCCTGAAGAAGAACCGGAAGGGGAGATTGCAGAGGGGACTGAAGAGGCCCCCGAAGTCGAGGAGCCGGGTGGGGAATCCGACAAGGAAGAAAAAACCGTTCCGTACAACGCGCTGCACGAGGAGCGTCAGCGGCGCAAGGAATTGAAGGAAGAACTCGACCAGCAGCGTGAACGCGCCGCGAAGATGGAAGAGCGCCTACAGCAGATTGTCGAGCGGTTCGAGAAGCCGGACAAGGAAGAGCCGAAGCTGTCCTTCGAGGACAACCCGGCGGAGTACCTCAAGGCGGAAGCGGAGCGCACCGGACAGACGGTGCAGGAACTGCGCGAGCAGATCGAATCCCGCCAGAAGCAGGACGAGGAAGCGCAACAGTTCCACGGTTTCGTCAATAACTACCGGCAGGCGGCGCAGCAGTTCGCGCAGAGCCACCCGGATTTTCAGGAGGCGTACCAGTTCGCGGTTCAGTCTCGCATCAAGGAATATCAGGCGGCGGGGTACTCTCTCGAAGAGGCGACCCACGCCGTGCATACGGATGAAATCAACATTGCCCGCCGGGCATTCAACGACGGCGTAAACCCTGCCGAGCGCATCATGGAGATGTCCAAGGCGCGGGGGTTCAAGCCGTCCGCGAAGCCGGAGAGTGGCGAAGAGACGATACAGCGTCTGCAGAAGGGAACGAAGGCGGCGAAGTCCATGAAGGGCAAGCCGGAACCGCATATGTCCCTTGAGGCGTTGGCAGAGATGCCTGACGACGAGTTCAACAAGCATTGGGACATGATCGTCGGCGGCGGCAAAAAGGCCGCATTCTAAGCGTCCGTCGGGACGGAAAACCGGCAACTTCTGTGTTGCGTCGAGCCGGACGGAAAACGGTGATGCGTCACGCCAGACGGTAAACGGCGGCTTCAAACCACATTCACAAACTGAAGGAGCAAGCCAATGGCTGCCACCGATTATGGTGTTGGTCATCCGCTGGCTGTCTCGTTGTGGTCAAAGAAGCTGGCGCATGAGGCGCTTAAGCAGACCTTTATGTCCAAGTTCATGGGCACCGGGTCTGACAGTCTCATCCAGATCGTTGACGACACGCAGAAGTCTGCTGGTGACAACATTACCGTTGGGCTGCGTATGCAGCTTACCGGTGCCGGTATTCAGGGTGACGGCACCCTGGAGGGCAACGAAGAAGCCCTTACCACGTATTCTGATCAGGTTTATATCGATCAGCTTCGTCATGCTGTCCGCTCGGGCGGCAAGATGTCGGAGCAGCGCGTTCCGTTCTCGGTTCGCGAGGAAGCCCGCATGGGTCTCCAGGATTGGTGGGCTGATCGCATCGATACGTGGGCCTTCAATCAGCTTGCCGGTAATACCGGCGAGTCGGACACGCGCAAGACCGGCAACCAGGCCGTGACGGCGATGGACTCCGGCCATCTGATTGCAGGCGGCGGGCACGACACGGAAGCATCCCTCTCGGCCACTACGACCGAGGCGCTGCAGCTTTCGGACATCGACCGCTTGGTTGCGAAGGCGAAGACCTTCACGACCGGCTCGGTTCCGATCATCCGTCCGATCCGTCACGAGGGCGACGAGTACTTCGTCCTGTTCGTGCATCCCTTCCAGATGTACCAGCTTCGCACCTCGAACACCTCGACCGTGGGTAACTACGTCGATCTGTTCAAGGCGAATCTGCAGGGCGGTCAGTATAAGGACAACCCGATCTTTACGGGTGCGTCCTTTGTCTACAACCAAGTGATCGTGCACGAGAACACCCGTGTCCCGGTCATCACCGGCACGCCCAATTCGGGAACTGCGGCAAACTTCCGACGCGCCATCTTCTGCGGCGCACAGGCGGGACTCATGGCCTTTGGCCGTGACGACGGCCCGAATCGGATGTCGTGGACTGAGGAGTTGTTCGACTACGAGAATCAGCTTGGTGTGGCCGCTGGCTGCATCGGAGGTCTCAAGCGAACGATCTACAATTCTCAGTCGTTCTCGACCATCGCCCTTTCAACCTACGCCCCGAGCGTCTAACGGATAGGAGGATAACATGGCTGTTACCACTGTTACTGCCACCGCCGTTGCTCGTCCGGCGACTCTGGTTCACGCGGGCATCAATGCGCTCCAGGCCAAATACGTTCACTCCGGCACGCTCGGCGACATCATTCTGATGGCGAAGATTCCGACCGGCGTGGACATCGTTGGCGTTTACGGGCGCATCACCACGGCGGAAACCGCTGCGAATGCCACGGTCGGCATTCAGGGTTCCGCTGCGGTCTTCGGGTCGTTGGCGTCGGGCGCAAGCCCGGTGTTCACGGTCCAGGGCGCGGACCCGTACCGCGTTTCCCTGACGGACGGGGCGCAGCCCCGATACACGCATATCGTCGTGTCTCCGACTTCGGGAACGTGGACGATTTCGGCCACTGTTGATCTGACGGTCCTCTACGCGGCCAAGGGTCAGGTGTCCACAAGCCAGACCGAGTAATCGGCACAGGGGGGAGGGCCTCGGCTCTCCCCCTACTTCGGAGAAAGCATGAGAGATTATATGAGTGTCGTCCGCGAGGCGGGCGAACACCACGCCGCCGGTCGTTTCAACGAGGCGGCATTCCTCTATGAGCACCTTTTGGGCGCTGTGCCGGAAGACCCGGTTGTGCTGTACCTGTACGGGACGCTGAACAGCCAGATGAAGCGGTTCGGTACGGCGATTACGATGCTTGAGAGAAGCACGCAATTGGGCGGCGACGAGCTGTCCGAGGTGTGGCACAACCTCGGCGTTGCGTATCGCAGCGAGGGCCATGCGGACAGGGCTGTTGCGGCCTATAAGCGGGGCGTTGAACTGGCCCCCGACAATGCGGAACTGCTGGCGATGTTGGCGGGCGCATACGTGAACAACGGAACGCCAGCGACGGCGCTGGAATGGGCTGAAAATGCCCTCAAGATTGAACCGGGCAACCCCCATGCCCGTAACCATAAGGCGCTTGCGCTGATGGAGTTGGGGAAATACCGGCAGGCGTGGCCCTACTATCGCAGTCGGTTCGAGTTGCCCGGGCTTTCTGCCTGCCCACGGCCCTACGACGTTCCCCGGTGGGGCGGCGAGAGGGTCGGGACACTGGCGATCCACGGCGAGCAGGGGATCGGGGACGAAATTCTGTTCATGTCTTGTTTCGAGGAAGTGGCGAAGCGAGCGGACAGGGTTGTTATCGAGTGCGAACATCGACTCTGCAAACTGTTCGAGCGGTCGTTCGGCGCTCCCTGTTATCCGTCGCATGACACGCTGATCAAACATGAGAAGCCCGACGCCTATATTGCGATGGGTGACTTGTGGAGCATTGTTTACGACAAAAAGAAGCCATCTGGTAACCCGTTCCTGAAGACCGACCCAACAGCGGTTGCCCATTGGGAGAGTGTCATCGGACACAACACCATCGGCATTGCATGGCACGGTGGAACCAAGGGAACGCACCAGGAGTTGCGGAATGCGCCGCTGGATATGTGGGCGCAGTTGATGGAGCCGGGCGGCAGTTTTGTCTCGCTCCAGTACGGTGAGGACGCACCCGCGCAGGCGGCGGAGTTGGGCATTCCCCACCATCAAGAGGCATTGAACGATCTGGATGAGTTCGCGGCACTCGTGGCCGCGTGTTCGTGCGTTGTGACCGTATGTCAGTCGGCGGTTCACTTCGCGGGCGGGCTTGGCGTCCCGTGCTACGTGCTAACTCCCAAGGCAGCGGCGTGGCGCTACTGCCAGGATATGCCGTGGTATCGCAGCGTCGAGTTGGTCCGACAGGACGGAGACTGGCTCAACCCCTTTATCGAGGTAGGAAAGCGCATTGCTGATTACCGAGGAATACAGAGAACAGAACCAAGCGCTGCATGATAACCCGTCCTTTGGGATTTCCGGGCAAAGGTATGCAGCATTCATCAAGGACCTTTGTGGCATGGTGGGGAGCCGCGACATCCTCGATTATGGGTGCGGCAAGGGGACGCTACAGACGGCGTTAGGGTTCCGCATCTCCGAGTATGATCCCGCCGTGGAGGGAAAGACAGACACTCCCGAACCAGCGGATATAGTGATCTGCACGGATGTTCTTGAGCACATTGAACCGGAGTGCGTGGACGCGGTTCTCGGGGATTTGAAGCGAGTCACCAAGCGCGTTCTGTTCGCGACGGTTTGCATCATACCAGCAAAGAAGACGCTACGTGATGGCAGGAACGCGCACCTGTCGATTCATCCGTTCCACTGGTGGGCGGAAAAGTTCGAAGAACGATTCAATTGGCGCATGTTCCAGAGCCAGGGCCACACGTTCATCGCGGTGCTGGAGGCAAAATGAGAATCTATATCGGGTATGACCCACGCGACCACGATGCTTACAGGGTGGCGGAGCATTCCATCCGTGAACACGCAACGATCCCCATTGATATTCGCCCGCTGAAGGATTGGGATCTACGGAAAGACGGCCACTATTGGCGGTCCTACCGTGTCGAGGCCAACGGCCAGATGGTGGATGACAGGGACGGCAAGCCGTTCTCGACACAGTTCTCGTTCTCGCGCTTCTGTGTGCCTCTTCTGGAGGGGTATGGCGATGAGTGGGTCTTGTTCATGGACGCGGACATGATGCTCCGCGCCGACATTGCCGAGGTCGTCCAGTTGATCGACCAAAGCAAGTCTGTGATGTGCATCAAACACGACCATCGCCCGACCGAGGGCGTGAAGATGGACGGCGTTCGCCAGACCACCTACGACCGGAAGAACTGGTCATCGTTCATGTTCATGAGGCCGGGTAGGTGCCGGGCGCTGACGCCGTTTGCCGTGAATAACTTCTCAGGCTCGGCGCTGCACTCGATGTCGTGGGTCAACGACGATTCCATTGGGGCGCTGCCAAAGGAATGGAACTGGTTGGCGGGGTACGACCCTGACGACGGGATGCCGAAGAACGTCCATTTCACGTTAGGGACGCCGGACATGCACATGGCAGCCCGCACGCCCTGGGACGGGGAGTGGCTGGACTGTCTCGACAGAGCAGATAAGAGGATATTCGATGCGGCGGCGTAACATGCACAAGACAAACGACGGCGCGGAAAACGTGACCGTCATGTCTGAGGCATTCAAGGAAGCGGAAGCCAAGAAGAGGGGCGTCTGCCCGAAGTGCGAGAGGCACATCGGTCGTGGCGTTCATTTCCATGTGAGGGCGTGTAAGGGATGAGCACTTTTGGAGCGATGCAGGACAGGATCGCGGACGAGTTGGGCCGCTCTGACCTGACGACTGCAATCCAGCGTTCCATCCAGACCGCCATCCGTTTCTATGAGCGCAACAGGTTTTATTTCAATGAGTTTCAATCCTCATTCTCGGCTTCGTCATCGCAGGAATACTATGGTTCGGCGGACCTCGCTCAAATCCCCAAGCTGGTGGAAATCGACAGCCTCACGATTGATGTCAATACTTCGACCTACCCCCTGATCGAGCGCGACTGGTCATATGTCGATCAGGTGCAGACCAACGCCGGATACACGGGCGACCCCACTGATTACGTCTATTACGCGCAGCAGATCAGGTTGTACCCGATCCCCTACACCGGACGGACGCTGAATATCTCCGGTGTGCAGAAACTCGCCACCCTCTCCGCCACCACGGATACCAACGCATGGATGGTGGATGGCGAGGCGCTGATCAGGAACAAGGCGAAGGCGATACTGTTTGGCGACAAGATCAGGAACGAGGCGGAGGAAATAAAGTGCGCCCAGCGGGCGCGTGATGAGTTCTCCAACCTTGAGAAGGAGACATTCACGAAGATGTCCACGAAGTTGAGGCCGACAGCGTTCTGATGGTCCCCTTCGGTGACTGGTTGCCCGACATGCCCGATTACCTCAACCCGGGGGCCAAGCAGGCGCAGAACGTGTTGCCGCGCACCAAGCAAAGCTACGGCCCCCTAGGGGCGTTGTCTGCCGTTACAGGCGCATTGGCGGCGGCTCCCAAGGGAGCTGATACATTCCGCGACGCGGCGGGCAACACGGAAACCTTCGTCAGTACGGCGACGGACCTCTATCAACTGTCCGGCACGTCGTGGACCGAGGTGTCTAAAAGCACAGCGGCCTACACGACAGCCGCAGACGATACGACCGAGTTTATACAGTTCGGACAGATCGTGATTGCGGTTAATGGACACACAGACACGCCACAGGCGTTCACGCTAAACAGCTCTTCGGCATTTGCCGACCTCGGTGGGTCCCCTCCGCGTGCAAGACACGCGGCGGTGATCGAGCCGGGGTTTGTGATGTTCGGTAATACGTGGGACTCGTCGGATGGGTCCGTTCCCAACCGTGTCTGGTGGTCGGCGCTGAACGACGCAACGGACTGGCCCACGATTGCATCGGCGGACGCGGCGGCGAAGCAGTCAGACAGGCAGGACTTGCCGGTTGGCGGATGGGTGCAGCACATCACCGGCGCTATTGGCGGTCTGGATGGCGCGATATTCATGGAGAAAGCGATTTATCGCATCCAGTACCAGGGGCCGCCCACGGTGTTCGGATTTTACGAGGTGGAGCGAGACCGGGGCACGCCTGCGGCAAACAGTGTCGTGAACGTCGGGCCGTTCGGGTTCTACCTTGGTGAGGAGGGGTTCTATTCGTTCTCGGGTTCGGGGTCCACGCCGATTGGCGACCAGAAGGTGGACAAGTTTTTCTTCAATGACCTTGACCAGAACTACTACCACCGGATTTACGGTGCCGGTGATCCGATTAACAAGATGGTCTTTTGGGCCTATCCGGGGTCCGGGAACACAGGTGGTCGGCCCAACAAATTGCTTATCTATAACTGGTCGGTTGACCGGTGGTCCTATGCCGAGGTGGAGCAGGAGTTCCTGTTCCGTGATTTGACCGATGGCTTCACGCTTGAAGAACTGGACACCATCGGCAATTTGGATGCGCTGCCGTTCTCGCTGGATAGCCGGGCGTGGACGGGCGGACGATTGATCCTCTCGGGCATCGACAGTTCAAACAAGCTGGCGCGGTACTCGGGTACGAGCCTTGCGGCTACGCTGGAGACGACCGAGGCGGCTCTGCTGGACGGCAATGCGCGGGCTTTCGTTAACGGTGTGATGCCGTTTACGGACGCGGACCCGTCGAATATCACGATTACGCTTAACTTCCGTGAAGGGAATACGCCGGGGTCCACGCTGACCTCCACAAGCGCCAATGCGATAGACTCGGACGGGTTCGCACACTTCACCACGTCCACGCGGTTTGCCAGCGCACAGGTTGATATTGCGGCGTCAAGCTGGAGCCACGCGCAGGGCGTGAATTATGATGCTGTTGAGGACGGGTCACAGTGACGGTTGCCGAGTACAAGGTTCCGCCTCGCGATTCCGAGGATGAACGGTTCCATAGGCGGCAAATTGCAGCGGCGGTTAACCTGTTGCTGGCGGGAAAGTCCAATAATGTTCTAGATGTTACCTCGCCCACGGGAGCGGCAGCGACTACGGTTTCGGATGCGCGGATTTCGGCATTCAGCGTGCCGATCTGCATCCCGGCTAATGCACAGGCGCAAGAGGTACAGATGCCGTATCGCAACTACGCAACGGCGGTTAACGGGTCCATGATTCTGGTGCATTCGACCCTGACGGCCACGGCAACATACAAGGTCGTGTTGGTCGGGTAGTGGAAAACGGCGGTCATGTTTTCATGGTCTCTGGCATTGCCTTTGGTATGATGGCGGCATGAAGAAGATATTGCCGATTCTGGTTTTGCTGGCTGGCTGTCAGACGATGACGGACGCGGAGATTGATGCCTGGTTCGAGGCGCGATCTGAGACCGTGGCGCAGGACTGTACAGCGGCCTATGAAGAGATTGGCAGAAACCGCAGCAAGCAGTGCGCTTGCCTTGGTCGATGGCTTAACGCGGCCCATAGGGACTATCTGGCTGACGTTGAGGCGGTCGGCGGTGTCCGCTGGGATATCGAGATGAATATGAAGGGCGGGAGTCTTCCGTATGAGCCGCCCGGGTGCGAGCGCTTCGCGCTCCCCATTCTAGACTACATGAAAAACTGACCCGCTTCGGCGGGTTTTCTTTTGGAGAAATGACATGCCCGGGATGGCTGGACGTGGTGACAAGGATTCTGCCGGAGGCTCGTCGGATGGCGGTCGTTCGGGGACCGGCTCGGGTGCGCCCGGTGGGCGTTCAAAGGCGTCAGATCGCGGCATAGGCCTTGGCTTCGGTGGCCACAGTTCGACGGGCAGCGGTGCCCCCCGGGGGCGTCAAAAGGCAAGTGATCGCGGGCTAGGGGACAATGACGGACGCAGTGGTACGGGGTCTGGTGCGCCTACCGGTCGTCAGAAAGCGAAGGACCGGGGGCTAAAGGGGTTCTCTGACCGCAGTCTTGGTCGAGGGCTTGGGAGTCTTGCGAGTGTTCCCGCTCCCGCCGGCATCAAGGCGGTCGCCGCCCTTGGTGGAATGCTCGCAAACGCTGCCCGCAACGCCGGGTTTTCTGTCGGCTTGGACGGTCCTCCGGGGGCGGATGTGGGGGCGGGTGGTCGTGGTGAACCGGGGTTGCTTCAGGGGGCGCTATCTGCTCCACATGCGCCGTCTCCGTTGCGTTCCGCCGCTACGCCACAACAGCAGGAACAACAGCCACAGCCCGGCCAGCCCGCACCTGTATTGGGCGGATACTGGAATGGCAATGTGTTCGACTACCCGTTCGCCACTCAGGCCGGGTTATTGACCCCGGGGCAGCCCTATCCGCAAGTCGGGCTGCTTGGCTTCTGATGCACTTCAACGGGGTTCAGCCGGAGGAAGTCCGGTCGATATGGCCCGAGATTGAACACAAGGTAGACGCGGCGGTTGAGTACGGGACATCTCGGCTGACCGCTGAAGACATCCTGAAAAACCTACTGACCGGCGCGATGCAGTTGTGGATCGCATGGAACGACTCGGGCATCCGGGCGCTTTGCATCACGGAGGTTGCGGAATCGCCACGGTCTCGTTGGGTGTCCGTCTTCGCCTGCACTGGCGAGGGCCGGGACGAGTGGATTGGATACCTGAAGAACATTGAAGACTGGGCGCGGTCCATTGGATGCGACTGCGTGGAGATGTATGCCCGACCGGGCTGGAAGAGGGTGCTGCGTGATTACAGGACACGGCATGTTCAGTTGGAGAAACAGTTATGAGTAACGACAGCCCGAGCGGAACGTCCACGGTCGTTCAGAACAACGCGCCCCCGGCTTATGCTCAACCGTATCTGAAGAAGGGCCTTGCCCGGGCGGAGTCTGACGTTCTCAACAAGCCGATTGAGTTCTACCCCAATTCCACGGTGGTCCCGTTTTCCAACCAGACGGAAACAGCGCTTTCGGGCATGGAACAGCGGGCTGTAAACGGCAACCCGCTGGTCGGGCAGGCGCAGGATTACACATCCGGTGTTCTTGGCGGTGACTTCCTCAACGACAACAATCCGTATCTGGATACAGCCTATCAGGCCGCCTCTCGCCCCCTGATAGAATCATTCAACGAAGACATCATTCCGGGCATTCAGTCGGGTTTCGGGCAGTCAGGCCGTTTGGGGTCAGGGCTGCAGCTTCGCGCACAGGAACGCGCCGGTCAGCAGATGGGTCAACAGCTTGGCGACATGGCCGGGAAGATGGCCTACCAGAACTACGGCGACGAGCGCAACCGGATGCAGCAGGCCGGGCTTCTCGCACAGCCCCTCGCCGAGGCGGACTACACCGATCTTTCCGCCCTTCGTGGTGTCGGTGCGGAGCGCGAGCAGATGGCCGGAAACTTCCTGCAGGACGACATCAACCGCTTCATGCAGCAGCAGACCGCCCCACAGGATGCGCTGGCCCGTTATATGGCGCTGGTGTCCGGCGGTACGATGGGCGGGCAGTCAACGACGCAGCAACCGATTTACTCCGATCCCATCGCCTCTGGTCTTGGGTACGGCGCTGCAGGTGCCGGTATCCTCGGCGACTTGTTCAGCCCGACCAGCGGTGTATTCCCCAGTTTCTTCTGAGGTAATCCATGTACGATTATGACGCACTCAACCGCACTGCGGCCTCCAAGGGGTTGTTTAAGGGCCTGACCGCGCTCGGTGCCGGACTGATTGACATGGGGCGGGCCTCTACGCAAGCCCCCGGCGACCGCCCCGGGTTGCTCAATGCCGTGCAGGGTTATGAGGCCGCAAACCAGAACGCCCGCAACCAGACATTCCAGCAGCCAATTATCCAGTCGAAACTTGAAGCCATGAAAGAAGCGGCGGCGCAACGTGAGCGAATGGACGCGGCTCGCGGCAACTATGCCCCCGGTACGTTGGGCAGCCTTTCCCCCGTGGCGGCGATGACGATTGACGCGGAAGCGGCGGCAAAGAACAGCACACTCAACGGCGAAATGGTTCCCGTCTATGTCCCCGGCAAGGGCAACACGTATGTTTCTAAGGCGACCGCCAACCTGATGGGGTATGGCCCCGCAATCAGCATCCCGCAGGGCGCGATGCCTGACGATGCTGGCGGCATGATATATGACCCGGATTATATCGCGGGACAGGCGGAGATTCAGGCGGCTGGAACAGAGGCGGCGCAGGGCGGCGTAAACCTGACCCCGGCGCAGGAGAAAATCGACGCTGAGTTTGCCCCCGTCTACACGGACTGGACGCTCAAAGGCGGGCGCGGCGACACCATGAAGGGCCTTGCACAGCTAGATGGTGTGAGAAAGCGCCTTGAGGCGGGCGAGGGTTTGACAGGCGTCATGATTAGCAAGCAGCCGGACAGTGTTCTGGCGATGACCAATCCCGCCGCGTTGGATGCGAAGGATCAGGTCGAAGAGGTGGTGCAGCGAAACCTCCGCCTCATTCTCGGCCCACAGTTTACCGAGAGTGAAGGCAAGCGCCTGATCGAACGCGCCTACAACATGGAGCTGTCGCCCCAGATGAACGCCAAGCGCCTGGGCCGCCTTATTCAGGCGATGCAGTGGGCAGCGAAGGCACAGGACAAGGCCGCGCAGTATTACGAGGCCAACGGCACCCTTCAGGGATACAGGGGCGAATATCCCACCATGTCTGACATCGAAAGCATGGCCTTCGAGGATAGCGGCACTGACGATTGGGAAATTACCCCGGTGAGTGAATAATGGCGACGTATGATGTCAAGAGGCCTGACGGCAAAGTCTATCGCGTGAAGGCCCCTGACGGCGCATCTCGCGAAGAGATTGTCGCCAAGGTCAAGGAGCAAGCTAGCCCCCCTGAAAAGCCGCAGGAAGGCAATATGGCCGGGGGCCTTCGCACGTTGGCGAATGCGGCGTTGTTCGGTGGCGGGTCAGAGGTGGCGGGCGGCATCAACGCGATTTATGGCGGCGGGCGTCAACTGCTAGAGGGTAATTTCGACAAGATACTCCCCACCATGAGCGGAATGTACGAGGCGGGTGAGGCCAAGGCCCGCGCAAAGGAAGATGCCTTTGCCGAGCGCAACCCGAAGACTGCTCTAGGACTGACATTGGCCGGTGGATTGGCTACCGGCGCACCCCTTGCTGTCGCTACCGCTCCGGGTGCCGGGGCTAGCCTCGTGGCGCGGTCCGCCATTGGTGCCGGGACGGGCATTGCCGAGGGTGCCGTTGCTGGTGGCTTGTACTCGAAGCCAGGCGAACGGGCGCAGGGCGGTGTGATTGGCGGCGCGTTGGGATTTGGTGTTGGTGCGCTGACCCCGGCGCTTGCACAGGTTTTGTCCGCCCCGGTCAAGATGGCCTATCGCAGCATCGCGGCGAAGCACGGATATGGTTCGAAGAAAGCGCAGGACTATCTTGCCCGCGCTCTAGCTCGCGATGGCCTAACCCCGGAAGATGCTGCTGCGAAGATGCGCGAACTTGGCCCTAATGCCGGGCTGGTTGATGTTGGCCCCAACACGTCCGCCCTCGGCGAGGCTGCGGCGCAGCGCCCCGGTCAGGGGTTGACGGCGGCGGTTGACTTCGTGACCGATAGGCAGGGCCAGCAGTTGGTCAATATCCAGCGTTCGCTGACCGAAGCCGTGGGGCCGAAAGGCCGGATGCTGATGACGCGCTTCGAGGACAGCCCGCAGTTCAAAGAGATTTTATCTCGGTCGTATCCGGTGCCGAAGGGGTTGGTCGATCTGTTCAAGGTGCCGGACATCGCGAAGGCATACCGCAAGGCGCGAACGAACGCGATCCGGCGTGGTGGCGATCCCGCGCAGTACCCTGATTTTGACCAAGTGATTGCAGACATTCAGTCGGGCAAGATTTCCGGCGTCAACATGGACCTCATGCACAAGATAAAGATCGGTCTAGACGGCGTGATCGAGCCGATGCGAGAGGCGCAGAAAAGGGGAGCAACGCTCTCGGTCGCCAAGGATGACCTGAATGCGTTGAACGACCTCCGCGCACGGTTCCGCAATATCGCCCGGGGAATGGATGACGATTACGGAAAGGCCCTCGACAAGCTGTCTGCCGAGTTCAAGGTAGACGACGCTTACCGTCAGGGACTGGATGCATTCAAACCTCAACATGATCCCAAGGCCGCCATGCGCGGGATGGATGAACGCCAAGTCAACGCCTATCGGCAGGGCGTGGCCGACATGGCTATTGATAAGGTCTCCGGGACTGCAGAAATCGGCGGTGACGCGACCTCCGCGCTACTGCGGCAGAAAAGCCGCCTGACTGATGTGTTCGGGGACCGCGGTGAGCGGCTAGTGAAGAACCTAAGCAACCTCCGGTCAATGAAGCAGACCGACAATCGGCTGCTTTCCAATTCCCGCACGGGGTTCCGTGCCGCGCTCAAGGAAGACATGGATGCGGGGGTTCTGCCTGGGGAGATGATGGACTTGGTCGGGGCTGCAGCGACCGGGAATGTCCCGGGGTTGCTTAACAGGGCGGTTCAGAGTGGCGGGAAATACATGTCCGGCGTCCCGCAGGGGCGGGCGCTTGATGAACTTGCAGCCCCCTTGTTTGGTAACGAGGAACTGTTCCGGCGCTATGCTCGCGGGATCGCGGCTTCACAGCGCGGTGCAACGATGCAGAACCGTGTCGGGCAGGGCCTGTTGACGGGCGGAGCCTACTCCGGCGGATATCTTCAAGGCCAGTAACCGTAGCGGACGCGGACTGCGGTATAGGCGACGAATACACCGACCCCAACACCAGCGGCGAACAATGGTCCCAACCAGAAGCATAGGCCAATCGCAATCAGCGCGGCGAAGAAACCAAGCATTCTCACTTATACCCCGCTCCGGCGGGGTTTTTCTATGGAAATAGAGGACTGATTTTTCATGACCTCCATCTATGACTGGTCAACGACCCCGGCGAGCAACGCGACAGTAGGGTCTATCAACTGGGCGGAAAACCAGAATCCGTCCACAGTGAATGATTCCGCCCGGCAGGAAATGGCGGACGTTGCCGCATGGCGCGACTTCCTCGGCGGCGCGAAGATCAGTTCCGGCACCGACACCATTACCTTGACCAGCGGCTTGTCGCTCTCGGCATACGCACAAGGGCAATTGTTCGCCTTCGAGGCGGGCGGCACGAATACCGGCGCGGTGACGCTGAATGTCGATAGTGTCGGCGCGAAGGCAATCAAAAAGCACCATGACGTAGATTTGGCGGCGGGCGACTTCGAGGCCGGCGGAATCTATATTGTCGCCTATGAAGCAACAGCGGACAACTTCCAACTAATTAGTGCCGTAAGTAACACCGCAGGCACCGTCACGCCGTCCAGCACTGACACATTCACGAACAAGACGTTTGACGCTAACGGCACGGGTAACTCGATTTCTAATATCGATGTGGCCGACCTTGCGGGCGGCACGGACGGCGAGTTGATTACATGGGACACGTCGGGCAATCCCACCACGGTGGCGGTCGGCACGTCCGGTCAGGTATTGACCAGCAACGGCGCAGGCGCGGCCCCGACGTTTCAGGACGGATCAGCAGGAATAACCTTGGCCTCGGCGCAGGCGACGACCTCTGGCACGGCGTTCAATTTTGGCAGTATCCCGGCTGGCGTGAATGACATCATCGTCATGTTCGATCAGGTAAGCCTCGATGGCACAGATAACTTTTTGGTGCAGCTTGGAGATGCCGGTGGAATCGAGACTAGTTCCTATCTGTCTCGCTCCGGTCAGGTCGCGGGGACAACTCAGGTGGGGTCGGCATCAGGCTTAATCATCAGGCGATCATCGGCGACCGACACCACAACAGGATGGATGCGGATAACGCGCATGTCGGGGAATAAGTGGGTCTCGGGTCATACCACGACGCAAGACACCGGCACCAACGATTGCCACAACGGCGGCGGCGTCAAGGAACTCTCGGCTGAATTGACGCAGGTCACAATTACGCGCTCCGGTACGAACAACTTCGATGCCGGGTCCGTCGCCATCGCCTATTTGTCGTAGAGGTAAATATGAAAAAGCATGTGGTCATCGTATCGACAACGCCAGAAGGACGGATCGCCAAGTATCAAGACTTCGATAACAAGGCCGATGCCGAGGCGCACGTTGAAAAGTTTGGCGGGTTTTTGGCGGGGGCTATCCCAAGCGATCAGCCCGCTGACTGGATGGTTAAGGGATGCGTGGTCTCACTAAGCCCTGCCGAGCCAACCCCGCATGAGAAGATTATAGCACTTGAGGCGCAAATCACGCCGCGCCGTCTTCGTGAAGCGGTGCTGACCGACGGCGGGCGCAAGTGGCTGGACGGGATTGAGGCCAGGATTGCGGCAGAACGGGAAAGAATCCGATGAGCCTGACCGGGACACCCTTCGGCGACCTCACAAGTCTAGGCGGCCTTGCTGCTGCTTTTGACGGTAATCTAGCGCAAAACAATCCGAATTTCGGGGCATATAAGGCGTCGGCGTCAGGTTACGTCGGGTTGGCCCTCGCGGCTCCGGCGGCAATCTCTAGCGCCAAGGTATACGGCTGGGATGACCGTGGCCTGATAGACGACGGCACGGCTGGAACGGTCTACATCTACGGCAAAACCGGCGCTCCTGCGAACGCAACGGACGGCACGGTTCTAGCGCAACAGGCATTTACAGAGCCGTCTCCGATCAGTCACGGCGCATCGGTCGATCTTACAATCACCGACCCAACCGAATACAGCCATGTGTGGGCGTACATCACCGGCAACGGTGGGGGTGTTTCCATAGCCGAGGTTGTTTTTGAGGGCGTGGGTGTCGGCGAGCCACTCCCTGAGTGCGAGCGCCCGTTGGCAATCTTTCTCGGCTCCGGTCAGTCCAACATGTATGGCAATGCGGATGTGCCGTCGCAGAGCGTTTACGGCAACCGCGACCGGCTCAAGATGTTCGCGCTGGATGGCACGATCAAGCCAGCCGCCGATCCTCTCATGGACGCAACCGGGTCTCTGTGGCCCGCATTCAACACGGGCGTTCCGAAGCTCGGGCCGTTGATGCCGTTCGGCAATAACATTGTCTCTTCGCTCAAGAACTTCGACGTACTGCTGGTTAACTCGTCAAAAGGCTCGACCGCCATCGAGGAATGGGCAAAGCCGGGCACACTCTATGACGCCATGATCGATCGGGCGCAATCAGCCCTCGCCGCCGCGCCCTACGGCAGCTTCATTGCTGGGTTCCTGTGGCAGCAAGCGGAAAGCAATTGTTACTCGGAGACCACCGCCTTGGCGTGGCCCTCGCAATTCTCGGCGCTGATCTCCAATGTTCGCGGCGATCTGTCGTTGCCGAACCTGCCCGTCGTCATGATCGGACTTGGCCCCGCTCCGGGCGGATCGTTGGTTGCGTGGCCGATGCTTCGCGCTGTGCAGCGGTTCATGTCGCTGCCGGGGACGTGCGTTTACGTCTACACGGCGGACTTGCCGAACGCTCCAACGGATGCGGATTGGCACACGACCGCCTCTGTTCTGACAATCGGGGAACGGGCGGCAGACGCGATGCGACCGATGCTGCCGCAGATAGCATAACGCAGCGAGGAAAGCATGGAATACGAAGGTCCCAACAGGCGGCATGAACCGTCGAACGCAGACATCTACCACGTTCTAGGCCAGCTTCAAGAGGGCGTGAAGCAGATGCACAAGAAACAGGACACAACCAACGGGCGTGTGTTAGCATCCGAGCAGCGACTTAACGCCGTTGAGAGACGGCAATCATGGTTCATGGGCGGCATTGCCGCCATCGGTGCCGGGGTTGGATTCATTACAGCATTCTTGAAACTGGATTGATTGGACGCATCATGTTCCGCGCAGTGCTTATCGCCGCCTTATGGGCGGTTTTTTCATGGCCCGCACTTGCCGGACCAAATGGTTTCGAAGTCGGAGAGGAAGCGGGGTTCGGTTACGCCTGCACCTACAACGCGGCGGAGACGATTGCAGACGCAGCGGCCCAGCACAGCACGACGCTTGCGAAACAGCGCCACACCTTGGCGGCGGAGCATGGGCTATGCCAGTCGATCCCCGGCGCTATGGGGAAGATTGTCGGCGTCGAGAACATGACCGACGTTGACGGCGTGGAAATCCAGCTATTGAAGATCACCTTTGCGGGACTAGAGGGCCGCGAATACGGCCTAGTCGTTACCCGCAAGGCCGCTATCGAGTTCTGGGAACGCAGCCAGGGCGAGGCGACGTAATGTTAAGCCTCATCGGGTCGTTGCTGGGTTTCGGTACGTCTTTCCTTCCCAAGATTCTTGGGTACTTCGAGGAAAAGCGCGATCAGGCCCACGAGCTTGCCATGATGGACAAGCAGCTTGAGCAGCAAATCCAAATTGGTCGTCAGAAAATCGAGATGATCAACGTGGACGCCGACATTCGGGAAACCGAAGCACTTCACAAAGAGCATGCTTCGATCACCCGCAAGTCATCGCAGTGGGTTGTGAACCTGTCGGCCACCGTTCGCCCAGTCATGACCTATCTGCTGTTCGTCGAGTTCATGGTGCTGACCTACTTGCTGGCATGGGGCTACATCGATAATGGCATGTACTCGCTGATCTGGTCGAATGAGATTCAGGCGGTCTGGTCCGCAGTCGTAAGTTTTTGGTTCGGCCAGAGAACATTCAATCGCCGATGAAAACAAACGACGATGGCTTGGACATCATCAAGTCATTCGAGGGATTTTCCGCCGAACCATACATCTGCCCGGCAGGCGTCCCGACCATTGGCTATGGCTCTACTTGGGCCGCTGATGGCGATCCTGTCACAATGGATCACCCCGCCATCACAGAGGCCGAGGCCGAGCGGCTACTCCGCCAAGAGGTGCGCCGCACTGAGAGAGCAGTTGACCGCCTTATCGCGGCGGAACTGACAGAAAACATGTTCTCCGCGCTGGTCTCATTTACGTACAACGTCGGCAGCGGGAACCTTCAGCGATCGACCATGCGAATGAAGCTTAACCGTGGCGACTACGAAGCCGCTGCGGATGAGTTCCCGAAATGGCGTCGTGCAGGCGGGCGCATCCTCAAGGGGCTTGTGCGCCGCCGTGCCGAAGAACGCGCCCTGTTCCTCGCTTAACTGACCTGGGAGTCAGCACATGGCCTTCATTCTCGATCCTGAGTTCGAGAAGTACGCCACGCCCAAGCAATGGGAGAAACTCAAGGCTTGGGAGCAACACGGCAGCACACGGCCAGCGGCAGACGCTGTAGGGTGTCACCACGCCGCGATCAACCAGGCATGGGCTGCGGTGCAGAAGAAAGCCGCGATGCACGGGTTTGCGCCCGAGTACGGCTGGCAGCACCAGACCCCGCCGGGGTTCGCCGTCAAGGGCGTCTCGTCACTCCGCGACATGCAGACCGGCGAAGTTCGGATGCAGTGGGAGAAGACGGAACGGGAGCGTGAGGGCCTCAAGGAGTCTGTGCAGGCTCTTGTGGGCGAGTTCTGCGATGATCTCCCGACCGTCAAACCCCGGAAGTCATGCCCGAAGTCCGACAACGACGAATTGATGTCTGTCATTCCTATGGGGGACCCCCATTTCGGGATGTATTCATGGGCGGAGGAGGCTGGGGAAGATTTCGACTTGGCCATTGCCAGGCGGGATATGTGCTCCGCCGTCAACTACCTCGTCAACCAATCCCCCACATCGAAGCGGTGCGTCATTATCAATCTTGGCGACTTCTTCCACGTCGATAATTTGAAGAACATGACGGCGCAGTCGGGCAATGTTCTGGATGTAGACTCCCGCCTCCCCCTTATGATCCGAGTTGGGCTGTCCGCGCTACGGCAAGCCATAGAGACGGCACTTGATCGCCACGAGATCGTGGAAATCATCAATGTGATTGGCAACCATGACGGTGTTTTAGCGATGGCGCTGTCTATCATGCTCGCCAACATTTACGAGCGCGAACCCCGGATTGTCGTTCACGACCAGCCAACCCCAAGACATTACATCGAGCACGGCAAGGTTTTGATCGGGACGACCCATGGAGACCGCACCAAGGACCGTGATCTCCCCGGCATTATGGCGACGGAGAGAGCGGAGGAATGGGGCCGAACGAAATTCCGGTACTTCTACCGAGGTCACCACCATCACGATACCATGGAAATGTTTAACGGCTGCGTCGTGGAGCAGTTTTCCACCCTCGCGCCTAATGACGCATGGCATAACGCCGGGGGGTATCTTACGGGGCGTAACATGAAGCTCATCGTTCATCACCGCCAGTATGGAGAGGTCGCCAGGTCGGTCTGTTCCATTGATATGGCAAGAGACGATGTGGTATAAATACACATGAATTCAAAGCCCTGCACCAAATGCGGCGTTATTAAGTCGCTAGAAGAATATTCCCCGGACAAAAGGGCAAAAGATGGGAAGCAGGGGCGTTGTCGAGAGTGTTCAAGGATCGCCAATAATCAGCGCTATCATGCGGATGTCGAGATGTCACGTGGTCAGCGCCGCGCCTATTACAGTGAAAACAAGAGAAATGTGCTGGCGAACAACGCCAAGAGCAGAAAAAAGAATAGATGCAAGGTGTTGGCTGGCAAAAAGGAATATTACGAGCGCGTTAAATCCGATCCAGAGTGGCAAAAAACAGAGAAAGACAGGCGGGAAAAAAACAAGGCAAAGAAACGTGAATATGATCGCGCCTACGCCGCCGAAAACTCAGCCCGGAAGGTTGAGGCCGCGAAGAATTGGCGGGACCGGAACCCAGAAAGGCGAGCGGTTATTGTGCAAAAGTACGATGCCCGCCGCAGGAACTGGAAGGCGGACTGTGATCAAGTCGCTGATATAGCGAAATGGCGGGAAGATGCGGACAAAGCATGTCACTGGTGTGGCGTTGATTGTTCTGCTGATTTTCATGTGGACCACGTAATCCCGTTGTCCAAAGGAGGAAGCCACACTCTAGACAATCTGGTTATATCGTGCCCGACGTGCAATCTGAGGAAGGGGGCCAAAGACCCCGAACAGTTTAAGGCTGAGATGGTGCAGTGAAACCCACCCACCGCTACAAGGTCGTTGATGACGAACTCCGCATATACGAGGGCAGCCGGGCCGTGTTCAAGGGGACCATTACCGAGGCGCAGAAGGTGGCGCTAATTAAGCAGCTTGCCGACGCCCTGCATACGATAGACTGGAGAGACCTGTGATCCCGAACCGCTACCAGACCATGACCACCCGTGTTGACCCAGACCAGACCGGCCTAAAGGGGTCGTTCTATGTCCATGTCGGATATACCGATGACGGTAAGCCGGTGGACGTGCGGTTCTCTCACAAGTGGCGTGGCGTGGACTACACGATGGACGGGCTATGCAACGCGTTAGGCGATGCTGTCGGGGCCACGTTGAAGGACATCAAGCCGCTGGGGTGAGCCCCTCCTAAGTGGTGAACAGCCCGTAGATGACCGCTGCGATCATCCCGAACCCGAAAAAGGCTTTTATCCAAGTCAAGGCAATGACCCTGGTTTCAGAGTTCGGTTATAGGTGCGGGCGGCTCGGGGTCTCGGGCTGGTGAAAGAGGGTGCGCCTCCCGCCCATACCACCGCTCACGATCCCGAACGGCACTGTCGAATGCTCGGAGGCACCCCGTCAGAAACTCGGCCAGAATAAAGTCGGGCGTATCGCTGCCATTCTCCGCGCTGGCGCTGTTGATCGCGTGTTCGATCTGTTTTCTCAGGTCGGTCATCTTCTCTCCTTTCGCCGTATAGGCTCGGTTATGGTAAATCGGTGAAAATGCGGCGCGATGCTTCACTTTCGTGCGGCCATTTCCCCGTCGTCAGTCTTGCGGTGAATGCCCTCAAGAACAGAACGGTGAGCAGTAGGGCGGGGAGCGCAACAACCCATCCTATGATTTCCAAAAGTAGTTCCATGCCTGCTCCTCTCCTTTCGCCGCAGAACGGCTCGTTTTATTCCATTCCGCAGCCAGCGTGCTCGCTGTCTTTAGGCGGCGGTGAATCGCTGATCGCGTCCAACACTCCGAAGACGATAAACAACCCCACGAGGACGCCTAAAATAATTGCGATGTCTGTCATCCGTAGACCCTCCTATTTGAACCCGTCCCAAATGATTAACAGCGGCCCCGCTGCTATCATTGGTGGGTATGTGTCGTCACCGCTACCGACGAACCACAGTCGCCAACGTCGGTCCCAAGCAAGCCGGATAGGAAATCTCATTTCAGACCCTCGTTCTTACTTTCGCAGGTGACGGCGAACATCACCCTTCCACAAATTCCCGCCCGTCACCGTTTTTGCGAAGGCGGTTTGTGACAGGGGGTTGTGCGACCATTTCGCAAGGGCAAATCGGGGATGTCAGGCTAGTCAACGGTTTTTCTCCGCTTCGAGGATTGCACGGCCGATATTTTCGACGACGGAAGGGACGACTGCATTCCCGCAGCCCCTAGCTCGCTCCAAGACGGCGGGAAGTCCATTAACAGTTCGAGCCACACTGGATTGATCTCGCCACCAGTCTGCTCTGCTTCGCGGAGAAACTCGGCGCACCAGTATATCGAGCTCCCGATCTTGCTCTTCCGAGTCCCTGCCTTCGCTCGCTCGACTTTCGCCTTGTTCGCTTTCCACCCGACCTTGATAGCTGCGCCGCCTGTGTCTGGCGTCGGAAGCAATGATCCAGACACGATCTCGCCTATGAGGGGCACCAACGGCGGAAGCCGGTATGCAGTGCCATTCCGCATTAAACCCGATCTCGGCCAAGTCTCCGAGAACTCGGCCAAACCAGCGGCCTCGTTCGCCAGCAAGGAGGTTTGGCACGTTCTCCACGATTGCGTATCGCGGTCGTATTTCGCCAACCAGGCGACAGAGTTCGGACCATAGCCCGCTTCGATTTCCGGTAATTCCGACTTGATGGCCGGCGGCGGATAGGTCTTGGCACGGGAATCCGCCGCAGATAATGTCAACAGGTCCAATTGCATCTGCCGTCAACTCCCGTACATCGTCAAAGATTGGTACGTCCGGCCAGTGCTTCCGCAGCACGGCCTGGCAGTACGGCTCGATCTCACAGAATGCGACCGTCTCGAACCCGCCCGTGCGCTCCAGTCCGAGCGAGAAGCCGCCGATGCCGGAGAACAAGTCCAATACGCGCAATTTTTGCGGTTCATCAGTCATTTCCCATCCTGGCCAGAACTCGGTGCAGAAACGGCCCTATCTGGATGCCCATTACTCGGTTCGTTCTATTCGCGCCGAAACGCCAGTCCAAAGGCCGGATCAAAATACCAAAGCTGAAATGTGTCTTATCGGTCATCGTTGGCCTCCTGCGGATATTCTTTGTGCATGAGCGCAGTAAGGTCACGTTCTCGACGCTTGCGAATGCGTATTTTCGCTGCGCCATAAACGGATTCCGATATGAATCCATGAACATAGAGCCTTCGTGCAGCCGTGAAGTGTTCATCTATGGTTCTTTCAAGTCGCACGTAGTCGGCTGCTTGTTCAGGGCATGACCATTCCAATTCACTCATTGGGCACATCCTCAACGGGCGGCTCCTTGGATTTTTCCCTACACTTCTGGCACTCGTCGTATCCGAGTTTCGGCAGCTGAATAAACTTCTGCCCACATTTCGGGCATGGCGTGTAATTGAGTCTCACCATCACTTCTCTCCTGTCTCAGAACTCGGTGCAGAAACGGAAATTGGTCAGGTACGACTCGTAGAGCCGCACCGGCTCGACGGCATCGGGCAAATGGCGCGTGACTGCCTGGAATCGTCGGTCGTCATCCGTCACGATATAAGCGATCCGAACCGTGCCCTTCGCTTCGACCGCTTTGCAAAAGGCGGTTGCCTTGTCCAAGTCAGTCAGCAGGCCATAAATATCCGCCACTTCCCACCCGTCGGCGGGGATTGCGTCGATCCGCCTGCCCTCGCTGCCCGCCCGCATCCACAAGAGCGGTGCGACACGCGCGAACGCGCGGTTGTGGCTGACCGCAACCGGTGTTTCATAGGTGAGGGTGAAGAACTCGGCATTTTCCTCGAAGCCCTCAGACATTGGGAACTCATCTATGAATTTGTAGTCGCCCTTGATGGGCTCACCGTCTGGCGTCTTTCCCGTGATTGCAGCGGCGATGCGGGGCTTAGTGATGTGATCGCAGATGCCCCACTTTTCCCAATCGGAGTCGCCTGGGCGCAAACCAGACTTGCGAAGCGCGGACTGTTCGTCGGCGGCCACTTCGTTATTGGTGATCAAGATACATTGGCGCTGTCCATTGTCCTGCCGATTGAGGCGAATGATAGCATGGGCGGTTGTCCCGGAGCCTGCGAAAAAGTCGAGAACGACGGCATTGGGATTACTAACAACAAAAAATCTTAGCGCATCTTCCACAGCATATAGGCTCTTCGGAAAGGGAAACTTTCGTCCCGGCATAAGAAGCTTCTGTAGGTTTGTGCCCCCCTGCTCAGCATTGTGTGATGCTATCCTCCACTGAGTACCTGGTACAAATGTCGGTTGGTAAGCTGCGTCATCTACAACGATTGAGTTATCTGAGCGCCTCCCAATAATAGGAAACAGCCCAGACTCAACTTTCTTTTGCTCACCGCGAAACAAGTAGGTAATGGAAGTAGAGCTCCCACGCCATTTTCCGAGTTTCGCATAACCTTTTTCAATGAGATTCCGCAGGCCTTTAGCACTGTTCTGCCACCTTCCTTCGGTGCTGTCTGACCTTATTGGCCAAATAGCAACACACCCCTCCGGAGGCTCAATATCTCGCCAGTTCTTTCCGAAAAAAGCTTCCCCCACTGAATGAAACTCAGGTCCGTCTTCACCATTCTTGATGAAAACCGGGTAAAACTGGTTAGGGCTGTCCGTCCGTAATGGGTCAGATCCTGAACGAAGAGCCTCGGCCCACCTAAGCTTCCCTGCTCTTTTATCTTGGACAATTTTCCACTCGTTTCCGAGCGGAATCGCCTCCGGAGCCGCGTCGCCGATCCAAACAAAGAAAAGGTACTCGTCTGTTCTGCCGAATGCCGCCCCACGAGAAGCGCCTTTAGGATTGATTATGCTTGATACCATCTGCATCCGAGCGTCGGGAAAAGTCTGCTCAAGAAGCAAGCCGAGCCGGAGGTATTCTTTTTCGTCGATAGTAACGATAATTACGGAAGAATCTGGGTTAAGAAGTTCCCGCGAGACCTTCAAACGGCGCTCCATGAAAGCTAGCCATTTGGAATGGCGATACAGATCATCTCCTTCGACATAATCGTTGTTGTACTTCCAATCCTTGGCGCCGGTATTATAGGGGGGGTCGATATAGATAACGTCGATCTTTCCGCGATGCGTGAAGGTCAGAGCCTCCAAGGCATGGAAGTTCTCGCCGTTAATCACGGTGTGAAAGGGCTTATCTCCGCCGCGTTCGACCTTTCCGGTACTCACGAGGCCGGGATAGATGTAGTCACGAAATTCCGCGACAACCACGAGGTCGGCGGCGGGCACTTCTTGCGTTTCCGGCTCATCCGCGCCGATCAGCTCAACAACGGCCTGACGCTCCGTGCCTTTCCCGGACAGACTCCGTACCCGCCAAAGACGCTGGTCACCCTTCTTGGTCTCCTCGCGCGGTGGCAGAACGCGCACCTTGTCACCCTTGCGCACGGGACGACCCGGCAGCTCGACGCTTTCGGGTCTGTGACGCTCGAAATTGAGGCCAAACGAACGGCGGGCGGACAGAACCTTGAACTCCCGTTCCAGCTCCTGCCCAAAGGGCGGGTCTTTGGCTTTCGCCTGCGCAATCAGATCAGTGAGACGGGACACGAAAACTCCCTCTTCCGGCAAGATAATTAGTGCGGAACCCTTAACCTACCATTTGGCGAATTTGTGCCAAGATGTCTTTATCGCTCCCCCTCGGTCGCGCGCTGCGAACAAGTTCCCGTTGTCGATCTGTTGAAACGGTTCCGTAGCTGGTGAATGTCGTAAGCGGGCTTTCGTGCCCGAGGTTCTGGCTCCAGGACTTCAGTGCCTCAGGTCCATTGCAATGGGAATAGGCAAGGTGCGCCAGCATGTGCCGGAAGCTGTGTGGGGTGAAGTTCGGGAGCCCTGCTGCCTCGAATGCAGACTTGAATACTTTTCTGACAGGCCCTGCGTTGGACCAGAACTCTCGGCTGATGCCAGCGGGGGTAAAACAGTCGTCGGCATCGAGACCCATGCGGGTTTTGGGGAATATCGGATCGTCGGCACAGAAAAGAAGGACCTCGCGCAGGTACTGAAGCCACTTCCGGGCGATGTCCTCGCATTGGTCGCTGACCGGGAAAAAATAGGTGTCGATCCGCTTGCTCGCCTTGGTCGCCACTTCTCTAGGATTTTGCATGACGTGTGCTGTGGCCGGATCGACATGCTTCAACCGAAGCGAAACCAGCGCCCCATCTCGCACCCCGGTGATGGCCGTGAAGGCGATCAAGGCGCGGTCACGCTTATGAATATCCGTATCGTCGGGCATCCCGGACAGCACGTGCTCGACCTGTTCGATGGTCGGATAGCGGCGTTCGCCCGGAGCTTTTGCCGCCCGCGTGTCTTTTTCGCTCAAGTTTAAGAACTCGATGTCAGTAACGGCTATTTTGGACTTGTAACCATTCTGAAGTGCTAGCCAGCCGAAGAATCGTTTGAGCGCCGTGACCATCGACAAGAGAGTTGCCTTCGAAAGTCTGCGTTGCGTTAGGTGTTCCTTGAAGGCGCGAGCGCGACGTTGGTCAAAAGTCGAGAAGTCGGCGCGGTCTGTAAAGTCCTCATACTGCTGAATGGCTTTCTCAATTTGCCGGATGGTCGCATCCGCGCGTCCGTCAGCGTGCTTAAGGAACTCAACGTACCGGCGTTTGATTCGTTCATTCTTTGGGTTGCGGTTGCTCATTCGGCAGCCTCCTTATCGAAGTGTCGATTCACGATGGGATTGATGGACCTTGTTAAGTCTCACCATCACTTCTCTCCTGTCTCAGAACTCGGTGCAGAAACGGACGGCTGCGGCTCCAACTCTCCGAGAAAAAGTGATGCCTCGAATAAGCTAATGGGACTCCCCTGGGTCTGGCCCATCCACGTAATCAGTTTGCCAAGCACCTGTTTATTTCGTTCACACTGCTCGCAACATTCAGCCATCATTCTCTCCCTCAGAAACGGACATTTCCCACTTCCCCCTATGCGGCGACCTGCGGGCGAGCAGGAGGGCGAAGTCGTAAAGGTCTATGGCGTACTTGTTCTGAAATGTGATTTCGCCGCCGGTATGCAGTTCCGCGTGACTGCCGGAACAGAGAGGGACCGACCAGGTATCGGAAGGCTTCCGGCCCCGTGCGCCGTCCGTCCTTCTGCCGTCCCTAGCGGTATGTACGTGGTGGGCCTCGATACGGCCCGTGCACTCGTGCTGATCGGAGATGGCGCACTCCATGCCCCGCACCCATTGCAGGTGGGACTCGCACCGCACCCGATCATCCTTGGGCGGCATCATGCGTTCCCGCTTCTTGCGCTTGGGGAAGGTCATGCCGCGCGGTCCTCCGGGTGCCTGAGTGCGATCCCCATTTCCGCTGCGAACCGGGCGATATGCTCCATGTATTCCGACATCTCGCGGACCTTGAGGACTCGGGTGGAGTAGACTTCAACCTGCTCGCCGTCGATCTCCATCACACGGGGCGCGAGGAACTTCCGCATCAAGACCTCGTGCATCTCTTCCTTCGTGTAGCCGAGGTCGTCCCCGATGGTCGTAACCCAGTCCCAGTAAAGATTGTTCATTTCGAGAGAACGACGCTTTTTGTAGGGGCCGATTGAAACCTCATAGGGGCTTTCTGGGCTGTAATTGATCGCCGCCAAGAAAGATTGCGTCGCAGCTAGGTTTTGCTCCTCGCGGATAATGAATCGCTTTACGGTCATTGCGCGGCCTCAATGTGTGCCCATGTTCGGCCGTAAGCGATGTGCCCTATTGTTCCTTTTGTCACACCGTAGTCGTTCGCTATATCAATTTGCCTATCACCGCTCTGTAGCCGCTTCTTAATTGTGGCTACATTCGTGTTTGTAAGTTTCGCAGCAGGGCCGTCTTCACCGGGGCCAATCGCCGATGGCGGGACAAGTCCTGTATCAAAGGCGTGGGCCATGTTTTCCTGGCGAGTACACCACTCAAGATTATTAATGGCATTGTTTGCTCGGTCCCCGTCTTTGTGGTTGATTTCTGGTTTACATTCCGGGTTGGGGATAAACACCTCAGCAATGGCGCGGTGCAAGTAGAACGGGGCTGATTTACCCCGCACACTAGCGTCAAAAGTGACATACCCATTCACACCAACGCGGGCCTTTAGTTCCCGACCATTTAGCCATCGCGTGCCGCCCGACTGGGGGCTATTGATGCGCCGCGAAACTGAACGAACGCGACCATCACGGGTCACTTGGTAGTAGCCCTGCAAACTTGGTACGTCATGCCAATCCATCAGCGCCACTCCGGTGCGAAAGGAATACTGTCGTCCAGCGCCGCGCCCGTGGTATCGCCCACACTGGCGTCATTGTCAGACGATCCGCCGCTGTCCCAATCGGGGGCGCTGTTGTCGCGCGGGCTGTCCAGCATCGTCAGAACCCCGTTGAAGCGCGGCACGATAACCTCGGTGGTGTACTTCTCGATGCCGTCGTTGCCGGTCCATTTACGGGTCTGCAGGGTGCCTTCCAGATAGACCTTGCTGCCCTTCTTGAGGTACTTCTCAGCGACATCGGCAATGCGCTCATCGAAGATGCAGACGCGGTGCCACTCGGTCTTCTCCTTGCGCTCGCCGCTCTGGCGATCCTTCCACGTCTCGGATGTTGCTACGGTCATGTTGACCAGCTTCGATCCGTTCTGCGTGGTGCGGGCCTCGGGGTCGCGCCCCAGGTTGCCAATGAGAATTACGCGATTTACCGATCCAGACATTAAATTTCTCCTTCCTTGGGCGGGTCGAGTGCGAGCGCCCGTTTCTTGAAATAGTCCTCGAAGAATGTCTGCGTGACTTCCGGCGCATCGGACAGCCATTCCTCATTCGACTTCTTGAGCGCACGCAGTTCCTTGATGTCGGGCGCGCCGTCCAGCGCGGCCTTGTAGGTGTTCGCCGCCGCCTCGTAGGCGCGTTTCTTGTCCTCGGACGGCACACGGTCATCCGCCGGTGTGTGTTCAATCTGCTCGCCGCCGGCATCGTCGGCGCTGTTCATCATCAAAAACTTCTGGTATGCGCCCTTGATCGCGTAGGATAGTGCCTTTCCAGGGGCTTTGTCGGACGAGTCCACGCCATACCCAAGCGTTTCGACTTCGGTGAAATCGTCCGGGGTGTCGATGTTGATGAACCGCGTTCGGACAGTAAGTTCAGTGCGATTCCCGTTGATGGTGTGGTTGATGACTGTCGGGCAAACACCAATCCCGAACTCAACGAACAAGGGTTTGGCGGCGGCGGTGACGGCATCATGCGAGATGTAGTCGTATGCCTTCTTGCCGTTGATGGTCACTTGCCCGTCCGGCTTGACGGGACCGATCTTTGCCATCACGGCGTTCTGGCGTTGCCAGATGTTCATTTCCGTATTGCGCTCAGTGCTGTCAGCCATTCGTATTCGTCCTTTCCTATATCCTGACCCCGCGTCCAAATCTTGCGGTAGTCGTATGGGTGTCCGTTCAACTCGCCTTGGAGCGGGAGCCACCTATCCAGCAGTTCTCCCGTGTCGGGGTCGAGGGGGAGAGGCCGATAGATGCGCGCCGGGAGCCACGGGCCGCGACGTTTGAAGCGAAGTTTGAAAAATCCCTCTCGGGGGAACTCGGCTTGCCCGCGTTTCGCCATGTCGATGTATTGGGAGAAATCGACGGCGACCCAATCAATCCTCTCAGCCTCTGGCATCGTTCTGCCTCCATGTCTGCAATCTCTGCAGCCCACTCCGGTTCAATGGCGTCGGACAGATAGTCATATATCGCATCGAACACAGCTTGTCGGTCCGCCATCTCAACCTCCATAGGTGAAGTGTAGCGCCGCGCATATGACCACCAGGAACACGGCACAAATCGGCAGCATCCGTTTCAGGATAAAGTCCCGGAGCCACACGGCGTCCTCTTCCTGCCAGTCGATGTGATCGTCCGGCTCGTCGATGGCGGGTCGGTTGGCTGTCATGGGCTTGGGCATCACTCCCCTCCCTTGAAGGGGGCGAGGGCGGCGCTGGCGTCTTCAACATCACCCCCAATAAACGGCATAAGGCTGGGCGGGATTACCGAAACCAGCGCCTCCAACGCCTCCACCAGCCGCTGCACCGCCCCGCTCTCCAGATCGGCAGTGGGGATGCCCTCACAGGCGTTGACACAGGCGACGATACGGCGGGCGTTGGCCTCGGCTGTCTCAGACTGAATGCTGCCGTACGCCAGCTTCTTCATGGTTGGTACGGCGTGTGCCCCAAGATAATCGGGGGAGCACTCATTCCCGTGACCATCCTCGAACTTGAAGCCGGGAAACTCATCGCCCCACTCGCCGTGAGTCACGGTCGCTATAGGCGCGTCGTCACCCCAAACCATACCGCATGGGCACTCACCGTCCTTGCATGCTTTCCACGGCTCTCTCGTATGCTCGCTCATCCTGCGCTCCTGTCTCTAAGCCGCTTCCGGCTGTTCGTGTTGCTCGATAACCCGGCGCTCATGCTGCCTGACGACTTCCCATGCCTCGTCAATCAACTGGACGGCAGAGGGGAAGTGTTGCGAATTGGCGAGGATGGCGAGGGCGTCGAGATACGACATCACGCCGCCTCCTGTTCGAAGAACTCGGTAAGCGCCGCGTCCTTGATGTCGTCGTGAACGCTCTTGAGTTCGGTTGCACGAAACGGGCGCATCGACAGCGCGGACGGATCGACCGGCTCGCCGCTCAACGTGCATTCGTAGTCGTACACGTAGAAGGCATTCGCACCCTCGCTGCGTATCTCCGCAGAAACCTCAAGGTCGATGCCCTCGCAGAGGGTGTAGGTGAAGTCGATGGTGTGCATCACTCACCCCGTGCCTTCGGCCAATAGCGCCCATTGAATGACAGGCGGCCAATATGCCGTCCGTCGCGGTAGACGTCGGCGCGTTTGAGGTTACCGCTTCCGAAGTCCTGAGCAACGCGGAAAACCTCGTATGCCGCCTGAACCTGCTCAATGCTGTTGAGCGCCTTGTGATGATACGGCGGGATATTCGGTTCGCGGTTCGGATGCCCGACCGGAAAATCATGGTTCGGACGTGTTTCAATGATTAATTCGTAGCCGGTGGTCATGTCTCTCTCCTGTGTTGATAGCGCCACAATACGATTGCCGTAACACCACGTCAATAGAAAAATACCGATGGCGTAGATTTTTATTGTTGACGGCGCAGTACGATCAACGTATAGATGGTGGCAGGAGATTTACACATGGCAAAATGCACTACCGTTTCCGACATCGTTGAACGCTGCGGCGGGCTTACCGCACTGGCGCGGGAGTTGGGCCACAAGCACCCGACGACGGTGCAGAACTGGTCCGAGAAAAACCGCATTCCGCGCTGGCGCTGGTTCGAGTTGCGCCCCGTCCTTGACCGTTTGGGCGTCAAGGTTAGCGAATCGGATGTGGAGCGGCTCTCGCAAAAGAAGGTGCAAGCATGAAGATCGACCGCCTCAAGCAGATGGCCACCGAACTGGAAGACGCCTTCCG
>Ga0129324_10000230_pt1 | contig 40488 bp, 38 predicted proteins | sample CPBDNA_7_FD_96879 | JGI IMG/M metagenome (GOLD analysis project Ga0129324, IMG submission 96879) | Freshwater to marine salinity gradient microbial communities from Chesapeake Bay, USA - CPBay_Spr_15_0.2_DNA | ecosystem: Environmental > Aquatic > Marine > Coastal | place: USA: Chesapeake Bay...
ACCTCTTCCCATTCCGAACAGAGAAGTTAAGCCTATTAGCGCAGATGGTACTGCCATTGGTGGGAGAGTATGTCGCCGCCTTCCTCAAGATCGCAACAGCAATGTTGCGGTCTTTTTTTTGCTATTAACTCAAGAGGGAGTCAACCGACTGAATGAACACCAGCCTTGGTGCGTTAGTTTTTCAAGAGATGTATCGTTAAATTTTTGTGTACCATTGCAGGCGTCTTTTTTTACTTCCTATCAGCAGTTGATATATTCTGTTAAATGCCACTAAATACTTAAATTATATCTAAGAATAGCATCTCTGGTTTTTTTAAAAGAGCCAGTAGTTTAGGCGGGATTGTATTTTAAAGGCGGTTTGCATAGTTGAGTATAAAAGAAAAAACCCAACCAGAGGGGCGATCCAGAGGGGTTTTTTCGTGGTTTTAAAGAAAAATTAATTTGAGGTTAAGTTCTGCTTTAAAAAGTTTTAGGTTTAAAAATAAAGGGGTCTTGCATAAGGGAAAGAATGAGCTTAAGTGATTTAAAAAAACTAAAACCCACTGAAGTGTACCAAAAACTAAAACCAAACAAGAGCCCCTTTAAATAATTACTACTAGAAAGCGTGGGTTGCTTTCTTGTGCTACCGAAAACTGTTATAAGAAAACAGTTTTGTTTTACATTTTGAGGATAAATTTTAACTTTATTTATTGATGTAGGTAGCATATTTAAACTATATATTTTTCAAAAGTGAGCAATATATATTAAACATCAAAACACATCTACATTTGTGGTTAGTATGAATGCATACTTTTGTATTAACGTGTAATATTTGGTGAATTTAAAGCTAAATTAAAAAGGCAATTACAATTGCAATCATTATAGCACTGAACTTCCTTAAGTTAAAAGAATGATTTTCAGTACTTTCAAAAAGTATTGTTGTGGAAATGTGTAGTAAAACACCCACGACCAACGCTGTGATCTCTGTTCGATAGGATTCTAATTCAGGAATCAGGTTCATAAAAGTATTCCCAAGTGGTGTCATTATTGCAAAAAGAATCAAAGCACTCCATTTAATGAACTTACTTACATTGGTTTGATCCAAAAGAAACACGAGAATCATGCCAATCGGTATTTTATGAATGAAGATTCCCCAGGTGAGTTCGCTTTCTTCAGACAAGGGTAATCCCTCAATAAAAGCATGGATGCAGAGACTGGCCCAAAGCCAAACAGGGAACTTTTTTATGTCATTGGCATGAAAGTGCCCATGCTCGGCTCCCATTGAGAAAAACTCTAAAACAATTTGTAAAACAATCCCTGCCATAATCCAGACGGGAATGAATTTTTTGTCATCGCTGAAGATTTCGGGTAAAAGTTCAAAAACGGTTATTGATAAAAGAAATGCTCCACTAAAAGCAAGGATCAACTTGAGTCCGGCTGAAGTTTTGGGTTTGAGTACTGAGGCTACAAAAATCCCCAAAAAAGCCCCCAAAAGAGGAATTGTTTGCATTAATATTTTAGGAAGAATCATGTAATCTGCTTTTATATAATTTCGACTCGTAAAATTAAAGTATTTTTGGGCTGTATTTCTTACTATGGAAAAAAATTTCGAAATGTTAGCCAAAACTTTTTATGGGATGGAATCCCTTTTGGCTGGTGAACTATTAAGTTTAGGAGCGCAGGATATTAAAAAAGGAAACCGATTGGTTCACTTTAAAGGAGACAAAGGTTTTATGTACAAAGCCAACTTGTGTCTGCGAACGGCACTCAAAATATTAAAGCCTTTTTATCATTTTAAGGCCAATAACGAACATGAACTTTATGAGAAAATATACAATTTCGATTGGAATGATCTATTAAGCCCAAATGAAACGTTCTTGATCGACAGCGTGGTTTCTGGTCAGGTTTTTACACATTCTCTCTATGCTTCTCAGCGAACTAAAGATGCCATTGTTGACCGGATTCGAAAACAAACTGGGGATCGACCCAATGTTGATACTCGCCATCCCGATTTTAGGATTCATCTTCACATTTACGAAAATGATTGTAGCATTTCGCTGGATAGTTCTGGCAGATCCTTGCATCATCGAGGGTACCGTTCGGCGACGAACATCGCTCCAATGAATGAAGTACTTGCCGCTTGTTTGGTGCAACTTTCGGGCTGGGACCGTCAGACTGATTTTATTGACCCTATGTGTGGTAGTGGTACGATCTTGATTGAAGCTGCTATGCTTGCTTGCGATATTCCTGCAAATTTAAATAGAAACGAGTTTGCTTTTGAAAAATGGAGCGACTGGGACGCTTCTCTTTTTGATAAAATAAGACAGTCTCAGCTTAAAAAAGTGAAATCCCCTGTTGGAAAAATATATGGATTTGACAAAGCTCCATCAGCTGTTGAAAAGGCAATTCAAAACGTTAAGAATGCCTCTTTGGAGGATTTTATTCATGTGAATCGTGCCAATTTTTTTCATTCTTCAAAAATTGGAGAAACCCCATTACACTTATTAACCAACCCGCCCTATGGTGAGCGCTTGGAAGGAGATATTGATGGATTGTATCAAGAGTTTGGCGACACGCTCAAGAGGAACTATCCCAATACCAATGCTTGGATGATCAGCTCTAACTTTGAAGCAATGAAGTTTGTGGGATTGAGACCCACACGAAAAATTAAATTATTCAATGGAAAGTTAGAATCGAGATTGTGTTTGTTCCCGATTTATGCAGGAACCAAAAAAATCCATAAATTAAAAAAAGATGAAAACTAGAGCATTAATTTTTAACCTGATTTCTTTCGGTCTAATGTTTTTTGTTTTTCGCTGGTTGATTGGGCAGTTCCTAGTGATTTCTTATCTGCCCATGGTGTTATGCAGCTTTCTTCTGGCGAGTATATTTTGTCCTAAGTTTTTAATAAATAAAAACAAACTCTTTGTTAAATTGCCATTAATTAAAACCCCAAAAGCACTTTAATCGCTCTAAAGTCTGATCGGAATGGCATAGGTGAGGGTGTAGTTAAATCCAGCGCCCCAAACATTTTCATCGGTTTTTCTGTTGAAACCTGGAATGTAAAGATTGTCAAAGTTGTTTGGTTCGGTATCGCTAAATAATCTGTTCATGCGCAAACTAAATCCCATATAAAAGTTATCGATAAGCCTAACCTTTATTCCAACAACAACCTCAGCCCATCGTGCATTTAAAGATTCTCTTTCCCCCGTTTGAAATCCATTCTGCGTAATTTCAGTTGGCCAGTAGTGATTAAGGCTGTACGTTTCATAGCTGTTTACGGTCTGTGTGTGAAAACTGTTGCAGAGTCGAAGACCAAGATGAATGGCGTTGTTCATGCCTTTCCAGTTTTTAAACATATTGTAATCAAATCCTAATTTTACGTAACTGCCAGCGGTAGTGAAGTTGATTAACTCAGACTGTTCGGTTCTCTTCTCGTTTCCAATTTCAGTAGCAATATAAAAATCACCATAAAGACGTAAATCTCCAACGAGTTCTAATCCAAAGTAGTCTTTTTCAAATTGTGCTGTAGCGGGTTTTATCAAATCAATGCCAAACCTAAGGGTATAGGGTTTTTTCACCCGTTTTTGAATTGTATCGATGCTTTCTAAAAGGGGTTCGCTTTCTTGAGCATTTCCCATTCCGCATAGTAGTATTAGATTAATGGTAAATAACCAAGTGCGTATTTTGCTCATCTGAAATGGTGTCTTTTAATTTTTCTATGTTTTGAATCCAGCCTTCACTTTTGGTCAATAAATAATGAGATGGTTCTTTAAATACATAATTTGATTTATAGCCACAGGCGCGATTTATATAAAGGTCAAACCGATCATAGTTGAACTGTAAAGAATCAGCAATTAAACTATCTGTATCTACGTTGAAAGAGAGTTTAAATTGTGAAAACTCAAAGTTTTTCCTAAGCGGCAAGGCAATAGAGTCTCCGGTAAAGGTTTGTAAGATTTCTTCTTGGTTAAAACCTTGAATCACTAGGTTTTCAACTGATTTTTTAACCTCCGTATCCTGATAGTCTCTAAAAACAACGATCAAACTTGGCGTTGCAGGGGTTCCTTCGAGACAGATGTCATCTCTTTCACAGGAGCTTTGGATTAATAAACAAACAATAAAGAAAATTCTAAAATTCATTTTATTTAAATCTTTTCCAAAAGTACAATATTTTCAACATGTTGTGTTTGAGGGAACATGTCTACTGCGCGACACCGCGTCATTTTGTAGGCATGACTCATTAAGTTTAAATCCCTAGCTTGCGTAGCATTATTACAACTGACATAGACTATTTTCCTGGCTCCCAAACCGATCAATTGCTTTACAACATCTGGATGCATTCCGTTTCTTGGTGGATCAGTGATCACGACGTCTGCCTTTCCATGTCGGTTAATAAAATCGTCATTGAACACTTCTTTCATGTCGCCCACTTCAAAAAAGGCATTGTCAATTTTGTTTTCTTGGGCATTTTCCTTTGCAGCCTCGATGGCCTCTGGTATAGACTCTACACCAACAACCTTTTTTGTCTTTTTAGCAACAAATTGAGCAATTGTTCCAGTCCCTGTATACAAATCATACACAACTTCATCTCCTTTTAAATCAGCAAATTCGCGTGTTATTTTATAGAGTTCAAAGGCCTGATCTGAATTGGTTTGAAAAAAAGATTTTGCATTAACTTTAAATTCAAGATCCTCCATTTTTTCCATAATGTAATCTCTTCCGTCAAAAAGTTCAATTTCTTGATCATAGAGCGTGTCATTGGCTTTTGAATTGATGCAATATAGAAGGGAAGAAATTTCAAAATTCTCTTTTAAATAATTTAATAAAGCAACCCTTTTGGTTTTGTCTTCTTTGAAAAACTGAATAAGTACCATAAATTCTCCGATTGAGGAGTTTCGAATCATTAGGGTTCTTAAAAAACCTTCTTGAGCTCTGGGGTTAAAAAACTCTAAATCATTTTTAATGGCATATTCCCTAATACCGTTTCTAATATCATTAGCAGGTTCTTTTTGAAGGTGACATTTTTGAATGTCAACAACCTTGTCCCACATTCCAGCTTTGTGGAATCCCAATCCCTTTTTTTCAAGTGACTCCTCTTTATTATCAATTTCCTCGGAAGTTAACCACCGCTGGTTGGAAAAAGAATATTCCATTTTATTCCTGTAAAAATAGGGGGAAGCAACACTTTTTATGGGTTCTATTTCAGGGAGCTCCATTCCTGAAAGGTGTGTGAGATTGTGAAGTATTTCTTTTTGCTTGTATCTCAATTGGGCTCCGTAGTCTAGATTTTGCCACTTACAACCACCACAAACACCAAAATGCTCACATGGGGGTGTAACACGATCTTCGGACGGTTTTACTATTTTAAGTAAGTTGGCTTCAAAATAACCCCTTCTTTTTTTGTAAGTTTCGACATTTACATGATCTCCAGGGACAACACCATCAACAAAAATAACTTTGCCACTTTCTGATTTTACGACTCCTTTCCCCTTAGCAGTAATGTCAACAACTGCGACATCATCAAAACGTTCTTTTTTAAATTTTCTAGACATCTTGCAAAAATAGTATTGTTTTTCACGAATTAGAGCTATTTATTCAGGAGAATCATATAATTCAGGAGGATTTTTTTGATTATGGAATATAGTGGAGTAAGATGACTGACTTCTTGTTATATATTTATAATTTTGTGAGAATCAATTTTAAAACGCTTTGTCTATGGAAACAAAACAACAAGTATCTCAGGATTATTACTTGGATCTAGAATCGCGACATGGAGCACATGACTACCACCCGCTACCTGTTGTTTTGGCAAAAGGGAAAGGCGTTTACCTTTGGGATGTTGCTGGAAAAAAATACTATGATTTTCTTTCGGCTTATTCTGCAGTAAACCAAGGTCATTGTCATCCAGACATTATTGAGGCTATGAAACAACAAGCAGAAACATTGACATTGACTTCACGTGCTTTTCATAACAATAAGTTAGGGGAATACATGAAGTTTGTGACAACGTATTTTGGTTTTGAACGACTCTTGTCAATGAATACAGGTGCTGAAGGCGTAGAAACTGCAATTAAAATTTCAAGAAAATGGGGTTACCTTAAAAAAGGAGTTCCAGAAAATCAGGCGCAAATTGTTGTTTGTAACAATAATTTTCACGGTAGAACAACAACTATAATTTCCTTTTCTACTGATCCTGATACAAAAGCACATTTTGGTCCTCACACCAATGGATTTACGCATATTCCTTATGACGATTTAGAGGCCTTAAAACAAACGTTGGAAAGCAATCCGAATATTGTTGGTTTTTTGGTAGAACCAATCCAGGGAGAAGCTGGTGTTTACACTCCAGGAAAAGACTTTATAAGCGGTGCAAGAGCCTTGTGTTCTCAATATAATGTGTTATTAATAACCGATGAAATTCAAACAGGTATCGGCCGAACAGGTTCCTTACTTGCAGTTTGTGGAGACTGTACTTGTGAAGATGCTTGTGAACAACAATCCGCAACCTATATTCGCCCTGATATTTTAATTCTTGGGAAAGCCCTGAGTGGTGGAACTTATCCTGTTTCGGGTGTCCTTTGTGATTCTGAGATTATGGATGTAATTCAACCAGGGCAACACGGAAGTACTTTTGGTGGAAATCCTATGGCAGCTGCTGTAGCAACCAAAGCACTAGAGGTTATTAAAGATGAGAAACTAACCCAAAATGCAAGACGTCTTGGAGAGGTTTTTAGAAATGAATTAAATAAATACATCGCCAATAGCAGAATCGTGCAGTTGGTGCGTGGAAAAGGTCTGCTCAATGCAATTGTCATCAATGATACTCCTGACAGTGATACGGCTTGGAACATTTGTCTAAAACTTCGCGACAATGGTTTGTTGGCAAAACCAACCCACGGGAACATCATTCGCTTTGCGCCGCCACTTGTGATCACCGAAGAACAATTGCTTGACTGTGTAAAGATAATAACCAATACTTTAAAAGGGTTTGAAAAGACTTCTTCTTAGCTAAGGAAAAGCCTAATTAACATTTGAGACACGAACCAAAAGAAAGATGAAAGTTTACTTTGACAACGCCGCTACAACACCGATAAGAAAAGAGGTTATAGATGTAATGGTCGGAAGTATGGAGTTGAACTACGGAAATCCTTCTTCATCACATGGCTTTGGACGAACAGCCAAATCTGCCATAGAAACAGCGCGTAAAAGTGTTGCTAATCATCTCAATTGTGAAGCGCAAGAAATTATTTTCACCTCTGGCGGAACAGAATCTGACAATATGATTTTGAGATGTGGAGTTAAAGATTTGGGTATTAAAACGATCATTTCTTCTCGAATAGAGCACCATGCAGTTTTACATGTGCTCACGTCTCTTGAATCTGAGGGAGTTGAAATACTATATGTTGATCTTGATTTGGAGGGATCTCCGGATTTGGTTCATTTGGAAAAGCTATTGACAGCGACCAGCACAAGGAAACTAGTCAGTCTGATGCATGTCAACAACGAAATTGGCAATATACTTTCACTTAAGAAAGTTGCTAATTTATGCAAATTAAATAATGCCTATTTCCATACAGATGCAGTGCAAGGAGTGGGGCATTTTCCGATTGATTTAAAAGAAATTTCAATTGATTTCTTATCTTCAGCTGCGCACAAGTTTCATGGCCCAAAAGGGATTGGCTTTTCATTTGTTAGAAAAAACTCAGGCTTGGATTCGTTTATCGCGGGGGGTCCTCAAGAGCGAGGTTTGAGAGCAGGAACCGAAGGAGTTCACAATATCGTTGGTTTACACAAAGCACTCGAAATTGCTTATGAAGAGCTTGCCGCTGAAAAAGCTTATATATTAGATTTAAAAAAATATTTTATTCAAGAAATAAAAGAAGTGTTCCCCAATGCCCACTTCAATGGACTTTCTGGTGATTTTGATCAGAGTACTTTTACGTTAATTAATGTTGCTTTGCCATTAGACCCTTCCAAGGCGCAACTATTAGATTTTCATTTAGATTTAAATGGAATTGCTTGTTCCAAAGGCAGTGCCTGTCAGTCAGGGTCAAATTTAGGTTCTCATGTATTACAAGAGCTCAATCGAAGCGAAGAAGTTAAAAGCTGGCCCTCTCTAAGATTTTCTTTCTCCTGTTTCAACAAGCGGGAAGAGATTGATTATGTCATTAAGACCTTAGCGGCCTTCGTAGACAATTGAAAGCACTAAATTTAAGATGTTTATTTCCTGAAAAACAAAGCGCTAAACAAAGTTTTGTTCCCCACATTGTCTTCCACTACTATTTCCAATTCGTGTTTTTCCGTTTCAAAAGTTAGGTCTGAAAAATCATAGGTCAAAAGTTTTTGTTTGGGTTCGTATTCAAATAAAATCCATTTTCCATTTATAGTTCCTCGGTAAGATTTTATTCCAGAAAAATCATCATCTATTTTTATCTTTAAAAATTTAAATCCACTGAGCCATTGATCATTCTTGAAATTTACAGCTTTAATTGAAGGCGGAGTTAAGTCGCTTGCGATAACAAAATCACCAAAATTTTTTAACTTGACAGTTAGTTTTCCGTTTTTGTTTTCGGTGGGGAGGTAAGTTAAATTGTCATTTTCTTTTAAAGCAATAAAAGATTTTTTCATTTTCAACGAGTCTTTGAGATCGGTTTTAAAACTCAATTCGTAAGCACCTTTAAAAGGATGAATGTCAGGACCAATTTTGATACCGTCACTGTGGGTTTGTATTTCTAATTGAATGGGATTAAAAAATGTATTTTTTGGAATATAAATTTCATTTGGATGAAATTCAAAAATGTAATCTAGCTCTGGGTTAATATTGTTCCCCTTTGATGGCTCAATTTTTGTTTTTTGTTTTTGACCTACAACGTAGGTCTCAACATAAGAGGTGTTTCCCGAGAAATCACTTACTTCGATCAATACTTGATATGACTTTCCTTCTTCGAGATTAAAAAACCCTCGATCCAAAGCAGGATCCATAAAACTAAACTTTGCGGTTTTAGGTCTAAATAACTTTTGAATCCGATAACGGTTTTCCTTAAAGTTTTTATAATCAATAATCAGATTGATGTATTTTGAGTCATTAAAATCAATTTCATCAAATTTATATTTGAAAGTGGGTTTTCCATTCACATTTACGGCTATGCTATAAATACCATTTTTGTTGTAACTCAAATCTTGTCTGTCAAACATTTGAATTCCCAACCCCAAACGCCCCGAAGCAAAAAGAATTGGCGTTTTGTAAACGCTATCATTGACTCTTTCCAGACTTGCGTTCTTAGTTTTAAAGATAACATTATCGGGATTTTCGTTATACAAAAACAATTTTTGAAGTTGCGGTCTTAGGTTGTCGTCAACGTTTAAATCAAAAAGTAAAGGGTTGAGCGGATGCTGATTTTTTGAATCACGAATTTCGAAATGCAGGTGAGGACCAAAAGAACCTCCGGTGTTTCCAGAATAACCAATGACTTCTCCGGCTTCAACAATTAAAGCGTCTTTTCTAGGGAATTTTTGAACTACATAGCTTTCTTTTTCATATTGTACAGCTTTAATGTATTTTTCGATTTTAGGAGAGAATTTTTTAAGATGTGCATAAACAGAAGTCTTGAAATCTGGGTGATCAATGTAAATAACCTTTCCGTAACCTGAAGTCGAAATTCGGATTCTGCTCACCCGACCATTGCTTACCGCTTTAACGGGGAGCCCCTGTCTTCCCATTGTCTTAATGTCAATTCCCGCATGAAAGTGACTCGATCTGATTTCAGCAAACGTACCAGAAAGTGCAATTGGAATATCCAAAGGGTTTTGATAGGTTGAATTGTGTTGTCCAATGACTTGAATTGAGAGTAGAAATAAGAGAAGGCTTAAAAAATGAAATTTCATTAAAATTAAATTATGGAACCTTTCAAAAATACATTTTTTTAAATCAAATGGATCAATATGTTGATTTGTTGCCATAACTTAAATCAATATTTATTAATCATTAAAAAAATAAAAAATCCATGTTCACAGGCCTTTTATGTTAAATTTTTTAAAAGTAAGTTTCAATATCAGTTATATTGCGTTTGAATTCTTAAATTTGTAAATTAAGGATTCAAAATCTTAAAAAAGCGTTTCAGTGAAGAATCTAGTATTATTAGAAGAGAGAATTGTTCAGCTATTAAATAAATTGAAAGAAAACCATTTGCTTATCAGTCAGTTAAGTGAGGAAAAGCAAGGTTTGGAAAAGCAAAATCTCGATTTTAAAGAAAAAGTTTCGTATTTAAAATCTGAAAATGATTCGCTTAAGGTTGCAAACTCTTTACTTGGCAGTGAAGAAAGTAAGGCAGTAACCAAACGCAAAATAAACAGTTTAATAAAAGAAGTAGATTTTTGTATACATCAACTCACTCAAATAAATTGATTAATGAGTGAAAAGCTAAAGATTAAATTGACGCTTGCAGATCGGGTCTATCCAATGACAATAACCGCCGATCAGGAAGCCTCACTGCGTGTTTCAGCAAAAAAAATTGATGCCATGATCAAACAATTGGAAGAAAACTACGCCGTGCGTGACAAACAAGATGTTCTTGCAATGTGTGCGCTTCAATATGCAGCACAGTTGGAAAAACAAAGTGAAAAAAAAGAAGTAGAAGGAAGTGATTCGATCAAAATAAATGAATTTATTGAATTGATTGATTTACACCTGGCTACTTATTAAGTTCTTTAAATAGAAATACAATACTGCCTGTATTAGTGATTTTTTGATAAACTCAACGTTTTTTTATTTAAAAGAGGTGAGTTGTGATTGTAAAAGCAAGCTGCCTTGAGCAGATCCTTGACCAGTCAAGTAGCCTCAAACCTGTTTGTTTGGGAGTTTATCCAAAACCTTATGCTAATACAGGCTTTTTTAATTTTAAAACGTAAAAAGAATGAACCTAGATATAACCTTAATTATTATAATACTTGCAAGCATCGGAGCAGGATTGATAATTGGAATTTTTTCTCAAAAAGGAAAAAATGCAAAAATACTTGAATCAACAACGCTTGAAGCTAATGAGATTCTTCGAAATGCAAAGCAAAAAGCAGAAAGAATAAAAGACGAAAAAATGCTTCAGGCAAAAGAGCGTTTTATTGAGTTGAAGTCGGAACATGAAAAAGTAATTTTTCAAAGAGAAAAGAAAGTTTCAGATGTCGAGGGCCGACTTCGTGATAAGGAAAATAAGCTCAACAACGAACTCAATAAAAACAAGAGCCTTTCCCAATCGCTTGAGCAGAAAAATGAAACACTTCAGAAGCGACTTGTTAAACTAGAGCAAAAGCAAAATGAACTGGATGACTCTCATAAAGTTCAAGTTCAGAAATTAGAGGTCATTTCAGGAATTTCCGCTGAGGAGGCTAAAAAAGAATTGATTGAATCTTTAAAAAATAAAGCGCAAGCCGAAGCCATGGCTTTTGCTCAAAAAAGTCTGGAAGAGGCCAAACTAACGGTCGAACAAGAGGCCAAGAAAATCATCATTAACACCATTCAACGGATTGGAACTGAAGAGGCTATTGAAAACTGTGTGTCTGTTTTTAATTTAGAGTCTGATGACGTTAAAGGAAGAATCATTGGCCGTGAAGGACGAAATATTCGTGCCATTGAATCTGCCACAGGTGTTGAAATCGTAGTTGATGATACTCCAGAGGCGATCATCCTATCTTGCTTTGACCCTGTTAGAAGAGAGATCGCGAGACTTTCTTTACACAGATTGGTAACTGACGGTAGAATTCATCCCGCTCGAATTGAGGAGGTGGTCAACAAAACAACAAAACAAATTGATAATGAAATCATCGAGGTTGGAAAGCGGACGGTGATCGAATTAGGAATTCACGGTTTGCACCCTGAATTAATTAAAATCATTGGACGAATGAAATACCGTTCCTCTTATGGTCAGAATCTTTTACAGCATTCCCGCGAAGTAGCTAAATTATGTGGCGTCATGGCAGTTGAATTGGGCTTGAATCCGAAATTAGCGAAACGTGCTGGATTGTTACACGATATTGGAAAAGTACCAGAAGAAGAAGCTGAAACCCCTCATGCGATATTAGGGATGGAATGGGCTGAGAAATATGGCGAAATTCCAGAGGTTTGTAATGCCATAGGTGCACACCATGACGAAATAGAAATGACTTCTTTGTTGTCTCCAATTGTTCAAGTGTGTGACGCCATTTCTGGCGCGCGTCCTGGAGCAAGAAGACAAGTTTTAGACAGTTATGTTCAGAGGCTTAAGGATCTTGAAAATATTGCTTATGATTTCGATGGGGTGAATAAAGCCTATGCAATTCAGGCAGGTCGTGAGCTTCGTGTGATCGTAGAAAGTGATAAAGTAACGGATGACCAATCGGCGGAACTTTCTTTTGAGATTTCACAAAAAATTCAAACAGATATGACTTATCCCGGTCAAGTAAAAGTTACTGTGATTAGAGAAACAAGAGCGGTAAACGTTGCCAAATAGCACTAAAAATTATTTTTTAGGATCGTATTTAAAAAATAAGTTTGCCCACAATATTTTTGAAATAGCATTGATGTATGGTGCCCCAGCAACAATCACCACGACCAGTGTGATAAACGTTTTGAGGAAGGAGAATTCATCGGAAAAGATTAAAAAACATGCAATAATCGCGCCCATAATTCCCACACCAACTGCATAAGAGACATACATAGAACCGTAATAAAAGCTGGGTTCTATCTTGTAGTTTAAATTACATTCCTCACAATGAGACCTCACTCTTGTGATTTTTCTCATGTTATAGGCAGGACTTTGAAGGAATTTTCCTCGATGACATCGCGGGCATTTGAGGTGAATGATGCTGTAAAGTTTTGAACCTTTAGGAATGAGTTTCATGTTTTTATTTTTAGACTTGAAATTATTGAAAAAGAATGGCCAATCCCCCCAATCCTGTAAAGATCAATATCAATTTTCTGTATTTGTCATTGTTGATTTTTTTAACCAAAAACACTCCCAATAATAATCCTGAAATTACTGCAGGAATAAGTGTTAAGCTAATTTTTAGAGATTCCAGATTAATCGTTTCCCAAACCCATATATGGAAAGGCACCTTAAAAAGGTTAATGATAAAAAACAGCCAGGCAGCGGTTCCTATGAACTCATTTTTGGGGAGCTTTATGGCTAAGAAATAAATATTTGAAAAAGCACCTGCCAGATTCCCCACCATGGTCGAGAACCCTGCTAACAAACCTGTTGACGCAGCGAAACTCCAATGGGTAGGGACTTTTTTGTTTTTCTTTTTTTCCCAATAATACATCATACCAACACTAAACAAGATGATCAATGCCATGCCCACGCGAAACAAATCTTCAGGTAAATCTTTTCCTAGAACAACACCGATTAAAACACCAATAATCATCCAGGGTAAAAGCCTGACGAGATAGATCCACTCTACATGACGTTTGTAATAAATCACAGCAAAGATGTCACCACAGATAAGCAAAGGCATCAAGATACCAGTGGACTCTCTTGCACCATAGACCAATGCCAAACCTGTGACAATTAAGACCGCTACCCCTTTAATTCCTGACTTTGCAATTCCCAATAGAAGGGAACACCCCAAGGCAACAAGAAAGCCTAAACTTAGAAATGGAACGGGCGTTTGAATAAACATCATTGGACAGTAAGTTTTTATCCCTATCTAAAGAGATGCGTAAAACTATTGAATATATTCCTGATGGAGCCAAACATTTTGTTTTTTGATTCTTTCGGTTTCAAACAAAATGTGATCTTTGTTAAAACTATATTTTGAAAACACATATTTTTGCAATTAGGTTCATGGTCATAAGTACACTGTTGTTTACAGTAATGAACACTATGGTTAAATATTTGGTTGATTTCGGAACATTTCAGCTGGTGTTTTTTCGATCACTTGGTTCTTTGTTTTTTACATTTTCCTTCTTAATCCAACAAAAAATACCCTTGTGGGGAAATCAAAAAAGATTATTAGTTTTTAGAGGATTTGCCGGGGTGATTTCGATGATATTATTTTTCTTTTCATTGCACTATATGTCAGTTGGTGCTGCTGTCACGCTTCGTTATACCTCACCTCTTTTTGTTGCACTGTTGGCAGTTTTTTTATTAAAAGAAAAAATAAAATATCTACAGTGGATTTTCTTTATACTTGCATTTATTGGGGTGTTAATGGTAAAAGGCTTCGACCCAACCGTTGATTTTTATGGATTTACGATTATTTTAACATGTGCTTTCTTCTCTGCAATTGTCTATTTATTAATCTCAAAAATTGGTAAAGGAGATCATCCAGTTGTTATTGTACATTATTTTATGTTAATCGCCACCTTAGTAGGTGCAATTGGATGTTTTTTTGATTGGAAAACCCCTATTGGGATCGAATGGGTTTTGTTACTTTTATTAGGAGTTGTTGGATTTCTCGCTCAGATTTTCATGACAAAAGCCCTTCAGATGGGTCCTGCTTTTCAGATAGCACCTTTTAAATATGTTGAAGTCGTTTTCTCTGTCTTGTTTGGTTTGCTCTTCTTTCAGGAGCTGTATAATTTTTATAGCTTAATGGGCGTATTTTTAATAATAATGGGTTTAGTACTCAATTTGATTTATAAGTCTAAACATAAATAAACTTCCAAAAAGTAGTTTAAATTTTTCTATATTTAAATTCGATTTATATTCTACAGTTAATCTTTTTTAAATTATGGAAAAGCCAAGCAGCAGACTGCTTTCTCTCGATGTCTTGAGAGGTCTAACAATCATTTTAATGATCATTGTAAATAACCCTGGCTCATGGAGTCATGTTTTTACCCCATTTTTACATGCTTCATGGAATGGTATCACTCCGACTGACTATGTTTTTCCGAGTTTCCTTTATATCCTAGGAGTTTCTGTGGTGTTGTCGATTTCGAAACAAATTCAGAATGGGATTTCCAAAAAAAGTATTCTAAGAAAAATAGTTTGGAGAAGTCTTAAAATATATCTCGTAGGTCTATTTCTATGGCTGTGGCCTGACTTTAATTTTGATTCGATCCGTTGGGTAGGAGTTTTACAGCGCATTTCTATCGTTTTTTTGGTTTGCGGCATACTGTATCTTTATACCAGTCAACGGACTCAATTGATAATTGGGTCGATTCTATTGATCTGTTATTGTATCGTTATGAAATACCTTCCGGTGCCTGGGATAGGAATTCCAGACCTCAGTTTGCCCGAAAAAAATTGGGCACACTATATTGACAAACTTTACTTACCCGGATATTTGTGGAAAACAACATGGGATCCAGAAGGTATTTTGAGCACTTTTCCAGCTGTGGTTACAGGTGTTTTGGGAATGCTCTCAGGTTATCTGATTGTTAAAAAGAATGACATTCAAGAAAAAATAATCTCCTTATTTTTATTTGCCACCATCTTACTCATTCTAGGAGATCTTTCAAGCTATATAGTTCCTCTTAACAAGAGTTTATGGAGCAGTTCTTATGCCCTAATGATGGGAGGGATTTCCAGCTTGCTTCTCGCTTTTTTCATCTATTGGGTTGATGTAAAAAACAACGCTAAATATTTCAATTTTGCTCATGTATTTGGGGTGAATGCCATTTTCGCCTTTACACTTTCTGGTCTTTTGGTTACAGTCTTTTACAGCAGTAAAATATGGGGCTTTACTTTTAGTGGTCTTTTTATGGAACAAATGACCGGTATTGGACTTTCCTCTAAGCTCAGTTCTTTTATCTATGCGGTTCTTTATTTAGTTATCATATGGATTCCAACTTATATCCTATATAAAAGAAAAATATTCATTAAATTGTGAGTTAAATTATTTTTGAGTTTTATAAAACCCCAAATTATTTATAAACCTAATCTATCATAAAAATGGAATTGATTTTTTTTTTTTGGTAGATGAACAATAGCGATTTGTATAATGTATTAAAATCGCATTTTAACATTAAATAAGTTTGATTTAAAATATGAAAAAAGGAAACACTTACTGGAATACCAATTTGAAATATTTAATTATTCTATTGTCAATATGGTTTACGGCCTCCTTCGGCTTTGGAATCCTATTTGTAGACGCTTTAAATGAAATTAAAATGGGAGGATTTAAACTTGGTTTTTGGTTTGCACAACAAGGCTCAATATATGTGTTTGTAATCCTGATTTTCGTCTATATCTATTTGATGAATCGTTTAGACGCTAAATATAAAACTAAAGAATAATGGAGTTACAATATTGGATTTGGATAGCAGTTGGGATAAGTTTTTCACTCTATATAGGAATTGCCATTTGGTCAAGAGCATCATCGACTAAAGAGTTTTATGTTGCCGGAGGAGGAGTTCCTCCCATAGCAAATGGAATGGCCACTGCAGCAGACTGGATGTCAGCCGCATCTTTTATTTCGATGGCAGGAATTATTTCATTTAATGGATATGACGGCTCCGTTTATTTGATGGGTTGGACGGGAGGATATGTTTTACTGGCGCTATTGTTGGCGCCCTATTTAAGGAAATTCGGAAAATTTACAGTTCCTGATTTTATTGGAGATCGGTATTACTCTAACTATGCACGAGGCGTTGCCGTTTTTTGTGCACTAATAATATCTTTTACCTATATAGCAGGACAAATGAGAGGTGTTGGGGTTGTATTTTCACGTTACCTCGAGGTAGACATAACGACGGGAGTTGTCATTGGGATGTGTATCGTTCTTTTTTACGCTGTTTTGGGAGGAATGAAAGGGATTACTTACACCCAAGTGGCGCAATATTGCGTGTTAATTTTTGCCTTTATGGTTCCTGCCGTTTTTATTTCTATAATAATGACTGGCAATGCAATACCCCAAATCGGTTTTGGTGCTGCAGGATCGGATGGAGTCTATTTATTAGATAAATTGGACGGCCTTCATCGAGAACTCGGTTTCCATGAGTATACCACAGGGTCTAAGTCTACTTTAGATGTCTTTTTAATCACTTTGGCTTTGATGGTAGGTACGGCAGGATTACCACATGTAATCGTTCGATTTTTTACCGTTAAAAAAGTAAGCGATGCAAGAAAATCTGCTGGTTGGGCATTACTTTTTATAGCAATTTTGTACACAACAGCCCCTGCTATTGCTGTTTTTTCACGAACAAATCTTATCGAAACAGTTAGTAATAAAGAACATGCAAATTTACCCGGTTGGTTTGAGAAATGGCAAACAACAGGACTAATAAAATTTGATGATAAAAATCAAGATGGATTGATCCAATATGTGGCGGACCCAGAGATTAATGAGTTGACAGTTGATGCCGATATAATGGTATTGGCTAATCCTGAAATTGCAAAACTACCCAATTGGGTAATTGCATTGATGGCAGCAGGTGCTTTGGCGGCTGCTTTGTCGACAGCTGCAGGATTACTTTTGGTTATTTCAGCTTCTGTTTCACACGATTTAATTAAAAAAATAATTAATCCAGCGGTGAGTGAAAAAAATGAATTAATTGCCGCAAGACTTTCTGCCTTTGGAGCAGTATTGTTGGCAGGTTATTTCGGAGTGAACCCTCCAGGCTTTGTGGCGGCAACGGTGGCATTGGCTTTTGGACTTGCAGCGGCTTCATTTTTCCCTGCAATTGTGATGGGGATTTTTAGTAAAAGAATGAATAAAGAGGGAGCAATTTCAGGAATGGTTGTCGGTATCCTGTTGATGCTCTTTTATATGACCAAATTTAAGTTTGGTTGGTTCGGAGGAGGAACGAAGGAAGATTGGTGGTTCGGAATTTCACCAGAAGGATTTGGTTCTTTTGCGATGTTGATTAATTTTGTAGTATCAATTATTGTTTCAAAATTAACACCTCCCCCAGGACAAAAAATTCAATCACTAATTGAAAACATTAGAAAACCAAATTAATAGAATTTAAAAATATCAACTACTCGTAAATGAAAAAAAACTCTATAGCATTCAAATTTCCAGGGTTATTCGAAGAGCAACGATTTGAAAAATTACACAATGTTGTATTTGAATCTTCCTTCTCAGGATCAAAGGAAATAGCAAATGAAATTGCATCCCTCATAAAACAAAAACAAAATATTGGTGAGAACTGTGTTTTAGGTTTAGCAACAGGCTCGTCTCCCTTGAGTGTATACAAAGCCTTGATTAAACTTCATCAAGAAGAAGGATTGAGTTTTAAAAATGTCGTTACATTTAATTTGGATGAATATTATGGTCTCGAAAAAAATGATTTGAATAGCTATCATTATTTCATGCATGAGAACCTATTTGACCACATCGATATTCCTGCTGAAAATATTAATATTCCTAACGGATTGGTTGAATTAAAAAAAGTTAGATCTTTTTGTAATGCTTATGAAAAGAAAATTAAAGACTTAGGAGGGATCGATCTACAATTGTTAGGTATTGGTAGAACAGGGCATGTTGGTTTTAACGAACCAGGTTCGCACATCAACTCACAAACACGTTTGATTACGTTAGACCACCTCACTCGATTCGATGCGGGCCCTGCTTTTAAAGGAATTCAGAATGTTCCTGAAAAAGCTATAACAATGGGGATTAAAACTATTCTTGCGGCAAAACGAATTATCCTTATGGCTTGGGGAACTAACAAAGCAGAAGTTATCCAAAAGGCCATAGAAGGAGAAGTCACTTCTCATCTACCAACGTCTTATTTACAAGAGCACGAAAACACAACTTTGGTATTAGACCAAGAAGCAGCATCGGATCTTACCAGAATCAAATCGCCATGGATCAGTGGAAATTGCAAATGGGAAGATGAATCAATTAAGTGTAAAGCGATCAACTGGTTGTGTGAAAAAACCAATAAATCCATACTTAGATTAACCGATGAGGACTATAACAAATATGGAATGTCCGAGCTTTTAAACATAGAAGGGAATTCCTACGAATTGAACATTAAAATGTTTAACCGTATTCAAAACACGATTACAGGTTGGCCTGGCGGAAAGCCAGATTCCGATGACAGTAAAAGGCCTGAAAGGTCAGTTCCTAGCAAGAAAAGATGTATCATCTTTAGTCCTCATCCCGACGATGATGTGATTTCTATGGGAGGAACTTTTGACCGCTTGGTTGCTCAGGGTCACGAGGTGCATGTTGCCTATCAAACGTCAGGTAATATTGCCGTTTCAGATGATGATGCCTTAAAGTATATTGAAGTAATTACGGACATGAAACCCGAGGAAAAAGTCACCTACAGTGACTTATTATCTGAACTTAGAAATAAATCTAAAGCAGCAATTGATTCCTTAGAATTAAGAAAATTAAAAGGAGCCATTCGTAAGAGAGAATCTATTGCAGCCACACGATACATTGGAATTCCTGATTCTCAAGTACACTTTTTAAATCTCCCTTTTTATGAGACTGGAAAAGTTCAAAAGTCCAATCCATCGCAGGTTGATATTGATTTTACGAATGAGTTGATCACTGACATTAAACCACATCAGATTTATGCGGCGGGTGATCTTGCAGATCCACATGGAACTCACCGAATATGTTTGAATATTATTTTTGATTCTCTTTCGCAATTGAAAAAACAATCGTTTATGGATGATTGTTGGGTTTGGTTGTACCGAGGTGCTTGGCAAGAGTTTGATGTTCATGAAATAGAAATGGCAGTTCCGATGAGTCCTGATCAAGTTTTAAGAAAACGAAAAGCTATTTTTTATCACCAATCTCAAAAAGATGGAGTAATGTTTCAAGGAAGTGATGACAGAGAGTTCTGGATGCGGGCGGAAGATAGAAATAGATTAAGTGCAAAAAAATATAAGGATTTAGGCCTGGCCGATTACCAAGCAATGGAATTGTTTAAGAGATATTATTTTTAACAGATCCACTTTTATTTATCATACCATTATAAAGCGTTACTTTTAAAACAACATACTAAAGAAAAAATCACCCTATGCAGATTATAGAAAATCAAAAGAAATACGATGTAGTAATTGTTGGCTCAGGTGCAGGAGGAGGAATGGCGACTAAAGTACTGGCTGATGCTGGACTCAAAGTTGCAGTTATTGAGGCGGGCCCTTATTTTGATCCTGCAAATCCAAGTCAACAAACACAACTTAAATTTCCATACGAATCACCTAGGAGAGGTGCTGGAAGCAGAAGACCTTTTGGAGAATTCGACATGGCCTATGGCGGATGGGAAATCGAAGGAGAACCCTACAACCAAGTTGGAGACACACAGTTTGATTGGTTTCGTTCTAGAATGCTTGGAGGAAGAACAAATCACTGGGGCCGTATTTCACTTCGTTTTGGACCTCGAGATTTTAAAGGTAAAGATCGAGATGGCTTGGGAGACAATTGGCCGATAGGTTATGACGACCTTAAGCCTTATTATGACAAAGTTGATAAGTTAATTGGGGTGTTTGGGAGTAAAGAAAATATTGCCAACGAACCAGATGGATTTTTCTTACCTCCACCAAAGCCAAGATTGCATGAGCTGTATTATATTAAAGCCGCAAGGAAATCTAATGTAAAAGTAATTCCTGCGCGTTTATCGATTTTAACCAAACGGATCAATAACGATCGTGGCGTTTGTTTTTATTGTCAGCAGTGTGCTCGATCTTGTTCAATTTACGCTGATTTTTCTTCAGGCTCCTGCTTGATTTTTCCAGCTCAAAAAAGCGGAGGACAAGTAGATTTGTATGTAAACAGTATGGTTAAGGAAGTCACCGTAGACAACAATGGTAAAGCTACTGGCGTAAATTTTATCAATAAAGACGATCGTCGCGAGTACTCAATTAAAGGAAGGGTTGTTGTTTTGGCAGCCTCTGCCTGTAGCACAGCACGTATTTTATTGAACTCAAAAAGTACCCATCACCCCAACGGCCTAGGAAACAGCAGTAATTTGGTTGGAAAATACCTACACGATTCCACAGGTTCAGATCGTATGGCTTTTGTTCCCGAGTTAATGAAACGCAAGCGCTACAACGAAGACGGTGTGGGAGGATTTCATGTCTATTCCCCTTGGTGGTTAGATAATAAAAAACTCGATTTCCCAAGAGGATATCACATAGAACTTTGGGGAGGTATGGGAATGCCATCCTATGGTTTTGGTTTTAATCAAAGTGCTGTCAACGAATACCTAGGCGAGGAAGTAGGAGGCTACGGTCATAAGATTAGGGAAGAAGTGAAAGACTTCTATGGTTCACTAGTTGGGCTATCAGGAAGAGGTGAATCTATCGCAAGAAAAGAAAACTATTGTGAAATTGATCCGGCAACTGTTGATGAGTTTGGTATTCCTGTTTTAAGGTTTAATTACCAATGGTCTGATAATGAACTCAAGCAAGCCAGACACATGCACGAAACCTTCGAGGAGGTTTTAGGAAACATGGGAGGCAAACTTTTGGGCGATAAACCAGGACCAGAAAAGAAATATGGATTGCATAATCCTGGAAGAATTATACATGAAGTAGGAACGACTCGAATGGGAAGTGATCCTAAAACTTCTGTAGTCAATGAATTTGAAAGACTTCATGACGTTGAAAATGTCTTTATCGTTGATGCTGGACCTTTTGTCTCACAAGCAGATAAAAATCCAACTTGGACCATCATGGCACTTTCATGGAGAACATCTGAATTTATTATTGAAGAACTTAAAAAGCAAAACATATAGATCGTGGATAGAAGAGAAAGTATAAAATCAATTTTATTGGGTTCAGTGGGAACAGGCTTTCTGCTTCAAAGTTGTGTGGACACTACCCCAGAAGAACTACAAGAAAAAATTTGGCAATATCAATATGGGCGAACTCCGCAGGAAGCGGCCTTTGATGAAAAACTATTTGCAGAGCAATTTTTCAGCCCAACGGAGATGGAGACGATCACCAGAATGGCAGATCTTATCTTACCGCCTCATGATAAAGGTTCCATCGCTCAAGCTGACGTTCCTGAGTTTATTGAGTTTATCGTAAAAGATATCCCTGAATTTCAACTACCAATCCGCGGTGGTTTAATGTGGTTGGATAGTGAATGTAGCGAGCGTTTTAATAAACTTTTCGTTGCTTGTTCTGAAGCGGAACAAAAAGCTATTTTTGATGAAATTGCTTTTCCAGTTCCTGGAAAGAAAAAACAATCTCAAGAAATCAATTTTTTCTCCCTGATGCGTGACCTTGTGGTTACAGGTTATTTTACTTCCGAAGTCGGTCTAAAAGATCTTGGATACATGGGAAATTCACCAAATGTATGGGATGGAATTCCTCAGGATGTTTTGGACGATCATGGGATGGCTTATGAAGAAGCTTGGTTGGCAAAATGTATCGATCAGTCGAAACGAAACGAAATAGCTGTTTGGGATGACGACGGGAATCTATTGACTTAAAACACAAAAAATGAATATTTTTATTAAAAATTTAGTTTTAATTTTATTAATAACGGGCGCTTTTTCCTGCGAAAAACACCTTCCAGTTTTTACTATGGATCAAGTTGCATTAATTCCTTATCCAAATTCGGTTTCTCCGTCTGTAGAGGTTTTAAATGTTAAAAAAATAAAATCGATCCAGTTTGATGAATCAAATTCAACCTTGGTTGAAATGGGTTTGGATTTACAATCTTTTTGGACAGCGCACACTCAACATGAAGTTGGATTGAAAAATAAAGCTGAAAACAATTCTAATGCCATTTCTCTTGAAGTAAAAGATTTTTCAAATCAAAATGAGGAATATTACCAGCTTCAGATGGGTGAAAATCAGATTTCCATCCTCGGTCAAACAGCTGCGGGTGTCTATAGAGGGGTTAAAACTTTAGAACAAATTATTTCGTTAAGTCATTTGAGTGGTGTACAAACAATCAAAGCACTCCCAACAGGTACTATTGAAGATGCTCCTGTTTATGGATATCGCGGTGCGATGTTAGATGTTTCAAGACACTTTTTTTCAGTTGAAGAGGTAAAACGATACATAGACTTATTAAGCATTTATAAAATCAATTTTCTTCACTTGCATTTGTCTGACGATCAAGGTTGGCGAATTGAAATAAAAGCGTGGCCAAAATTGACCTCAATAGGAGGGAAGACAGAAGTTGGTGGCGCTGAAGGTGGATTTTACACCCAATTGGATTACAAAGAAATCGTTGCCTATGCACAAAGACGCTTCATCACCATAGTGCCAGAAATAGACATGCCAGGTCACACGAATGCTGCATTGGCTTCTTATGCTGAACTTAATTGTGATAATGAAATCAAATCGCTTTATACGGGAATTGAAGTTGGCTTTTCTACATTGTGTGTGGACAAGGAACTGACTTATGAATTTGTTGCTGATGTGATTTCAGAAATATCTGCCATGACGCCCGGTGCTTATTTTCATATTGGAGGAGACGAGTCTCACGTTACTCCTAAAAAGGATTACATTAAATTCATGAATCGTGTGATTGATATCGTAAAGCAGAACAACAAAATACCAATGGGTTGGGACGAAGTCGTGTTGGCTGATATTCCTGAAGTTACAGTAGCGCAATACTGGGCAAAGGCAGAAAACGCCATCATGGCGATGGATAAAAAAGCGAATGTGTTGATGTCTCCTGCTTCTTATGCGTATCTGGATATGAAATATGACAGCATCACTAAGTTAGGTTTAAAATGGGCAGGATATATTTCTGTTCAGAAAGGATATGAATGGGATCCTGCGGAATTGGTCCCTGAGTTAGATCCTACCAGAATAATTGGTATTGAAGCTCCTATTTGGAGTGAGACTTTAGAGGATTTTGACGACATTGCTCAAATGGCTTTCCCAAGACTATTGGGGTATTCGGAAATCGGTTGGACCAAATCAGAAAAAAGAAATTGGGAAAATTATTCTTCAAGACTTTCATATCATAGTGCAATATTAGACTCTTTAGATGTTAAGTATTACCCGAGTAATGAAGTTAATTGGAAATAACTTCAATTTTTTTTTTTTAGACTCCACTTATTAATGTTCCTACTTTTGGTTAACACAACCAAAGGTCAAGATTTTATGCACACCAATAGCTTAATTAATGAAACCAGTAAGTATTTACTCCAACATGCTCACAATCCTGTAGATTGGGTGCGCTGGGATAAATCAGTGTTTTCAGAAGATAACAAAAGCGGTAAGATGATTGTTGTTAGCATTGGCTATTCTAGTTGTCACTGGTGTCATGTGATGGAGGAGGAGACTTTTGAGAGCAATGAAGTTGCCGAATACATGAATTCTAATTTTGTGTCGGTAAAAGTTGACCGAGAAGAAAACCCCGACATTGACATGTACTACATGCGAGCGCTGCAGTTAATGACAGGAAGTGGCGGCTGGCCACTCAATGTTGTTTGCCTACCAGATGGGCGACCTGTTTATGGTGGGACATACCACGGTAAAGATCAATGGATTCAGGTTTTAACCAACATTAAAAAGTTCTACGATGAAAAGCCAGATGAAATGATCGCATACGCTGACAAATTGGAGCAAGGGATAAAATCCTTAAATCCAGTTGCGCTGCAAACGGAGGAGGTGGTTTTTGAAAAAGAAAAACTTTTGGAGAGTTTAGTAGTTTTGAGCAAAGAATGGGATTTGGTTAATGGCGGCATGACAAGAGAATCTCAAAAGTTCATCAGACCATCGCGGCTTCTTTTTTTAATGAAAATGCAGTCCCTTCAGCCCTCTGTTGAAAAGGATCAGTACATTGGAGCCACCTTGCAGGCGATCATCAAAGGCGGAATTTTTGATCCCATCGAAGGTGGGTTTTACCGGTACACCGTTGACAATAACTGGAGAATCCCCCATTTTGAGAAAATGCTTTATGACAATGCACAGCTTTTGAGTTTAATGGCGCAAGCCTATAAAAGAGACAAAAATCCTGAATTTAAAAAACGTTCGAGGGCTATTAAATCATTTTTAGACCGCCGTTTGTTAAATGACACAGGCGCCTATGGAGCCTCGATTGATGCGGACAGCTCGGAAGGGGAAGGGCGCTATTATGCATGGGAAAGAGAGACTTTAACCCGATTGATTGATGACTTACCCTATTTTGAAGCTTACTATGGAATTGACTGGAAAAACCCATGGGAAGAAAAGTTTTATTTGTTGCGAAGTGTAATTTCTGATTCAGATTTTAAGAAAAAATACGGTTTGAGTGAAAAGCAATTTTTAACCCTAAAAAGTAATTGGGAAAAATTATTGAAAGCCGAAATGTCAAAGAGAGAGCTTCCAGGTATTGACAATAAGATCATCACTTCATGGAATGCACTTACTGTTATCGGATTGACTGATGCCTACGATGCTTTTGGAGATAAAGATTACCTAGTCCGCGCCCAAAAGGTGTTTGACTTCTTGGAAGAGCAACTAATCGTAAAAGATCGAATTTATCACACTTATCAAGAGGGAAGCGTCAAAATAGAAGGGTTTATTGAAGATTATGCTTTTCTAATTGCCGCCGCTTTAAAATTATATAGTACCACGACAGAAATTCGTTACCTCAATTTTGCAGACAAATTTGCTTTAAAATCAATGGCGCTGTTTGACGATCCGAATTCTGAAATGTTTCAATACACTTCCGAAAACTCGATCTATCCTTCGATGGTTCAAATTGACGATGGCGTAATCCCTTCCCCAAACAGTACGATGGCGAACAACTTTTTCCTTTTGGGAATTTTGTTAGAAAACAAAATCTATGCTGAGCAGGCGGATAAAATGCTTAAAGCCGCCAGCAAAGATGTTTTGAATAGTATTTCTGATTATAGTGTTTGGGCATCGCTCTACGCCAGCAAAGTTTTTCCTTTTGTTGAAATCATCGTAATGGGAGACAAAGCCAAAGCCTATACTTCGGTCTTATTGAAAAATGACCTTCCAAATTCAATACTTCAAGCCAGTGTCTCGGATGTTTATTTACCCCTTTTTGAAAATAGGTATGTCGCTGGAGAAACCTTAATTTATGTTTGCAAAAACAAGGTGTGTCGATTGCCAACCAGTGACTTGGAAGTCGCGCTCAAAGAAGTTAAGGCGATCAACAATGAAGACGACTCCGATGCTATTTTCCAATACATAAATAAACAGTAAGCCTAAGTACTTTTATAGAACAAGCCCCTTAGAACTTAAAGAGTTTTTATGTTTATATTTCTCCACATCACTTTGATGCCTCCACCATCGTGAATTTGGAGGGCAATGGCGCCTTTGCCAGCTCCTATTTTTTCATCACTTAGGCAAACCATCTTTTTTCCATTGAGCCAAGTGGTTACTTTTTCTCCAACCACTCTTATTTTCATTTTATTCCATTCTCCCATTTTTAGAGCTTTGTCTTTTTTAGCGTCTGGTTTGATTAACCATCCCCTTCCGTAAGATTCATAGATCCCACCTGTGTCATGATTTGGTGGAGCAACTTCTACTTGCCAGCCGCTTATTTTGGTACCCTCCAAAGTTGATCTAAAAAACACACCGCTGTTGCCATTGGCTTCTTGTTTGAATTCAAGGGTGAGTATAAAATCATCATAAAACATATCTGTTGATAGGTAGCCATATTTTTCCTCAGGACCACTTTCACAAATCAAGACCCCTGCTGAGACATACCATTTTTCAGTTCCGTGAATGTTCCATCCTTCAAGGTCAGATCCATTGAAAAGAGAAGTTTTCTGGGCTGTCGCACTTGCCATTGTCGCAAGACTAAACAGTATTATAAAGATATTTTTCATTTAGTTTTAGATTTTATTTTCTCCTAATTTATTATAAATATTTGATTTATGATTAGCAGAACTTTCTTTTTTTTACAATCATTATTTGGATCAATCCATAGGGAGTACTTTTTATAAAAAAAAAAGGATTTTCTTTTATTTGGTAAAAATTTCCTCATCAATTTATTGAACTAATCTATTTTTTTGGATAATCTTTCAAGAATACAATCCTTTTAAATTATGTTTAAATATTTTCTCCCGCTGGCTCAAGCGTCACCTTTGTGCAGTTAAACAAACTAAAACGATTACTCACCATCACATATCTATTTCTAAAACTGTTTGGTCTTTTTTAAAATATGTCTAGTCGACTTTTTCGTACTCCCTAATATCTTTCGTATAGTCAAAAAAGGTAACTATTTCGATAGAAAGAGTCTCTTTACCAACAGACAAAATTTTCCCACTTATCAGCGGATTTTTAGGGTCAGAAAGAATAAAGGATGAACCCTCTTTTTCGTATTTAAGAGTGTACAAGGTGTCCAAATATCTAGTACCTAGGATAGGTATTTCCTTAGGCCTTTTTTTTCTTGATTCAATAGTTTGCTCAACTGTATTAAATGTGAGGGTGTGACCATGAAGAATAGGTCCAGGAACGTATCTTTCACCTTTGTAGATAATGTTAACAATACTCCATTTTCCATTTAGTAAATCGGGACTGGCTTCTATTTTTTCAGCAATTGATTCCTCTTTAGAACATGATAAAACAGAGAGTATAAAAAGTAATAAGATTGTTTTTTTTCATAAGTAGGTTTTATTAATGATTTGGAATATTAAAATAAAAAAAAAGATGTCATGAAAATCCATTAAAAAACAGAAAAAAGACATAAAAAAAAGCCGAAGTTAATACTTCGACTTTAATTGTAGCGAGAGGGGGGCACGATCCCCCGACCTCCGGGTTATGAATCCGACGCTCTAACCAGCTGAGCTACCTCGCCATAAAGAATGCGCAAATATAAAATTATAATTTTTAGTAACAATTTGAAGTTCGATAAAAAAAATAATTATTAATCACAGGAAGGTTAACTTTTTTCAATATATTACCGAAAATTATCAATTTAGATGAGTAAAAAAATATTCTATTCTTTAGAATTTGATTTCCAAGCTTCACCACAGCTGTTGTTTCAATATTTATCAACTCCTTCAGGCTTGTCAGAATGGTTTGCAGACAATGTGAATTCGCGGGGGGAAGACTTCGTTTTTATATGGGACGATTCAGAAGAAGAGGCCAAAATGATTCAAAGTAAAAACAATGAAAGGGTACGTTTTCAGTGGATGAATGACGAAGAGGACTGTGAAGATTATTATTTTGAATTTAAGATTCAAGTTGATGAAATCACTAAAGACCTTTCTCTTATCATCTCTGATTTTTCTGACGATGATGAAGTAGAAGAGTCTAAATTACTTTGGAGAAGTCTCATTGCTGATTTAAAGCAGGTTTTAGGTTCTTCTTAACTCCCCTTTTAATGATTAATTTTGACGGATCTCATTATGATTCTTTAGGGAAAGTTCCCGAAAAAAATCTTAGTGTATTTTCAGGCGTTCCACTTCACACCGAAATATTGATGTGTTCTAAGGCAGGTATCCTTTTTTGGGAAGACCATTACTTTATGTTGATGGCTACTTTACGGAAATCTCGTGTGAACATTCCCATGAATTATACAATGGAATATTTCCAGGAGCAAATCAATGAATTGACAAAGATTAATGCTAAACAAGGCTCCACTTCACTTGTTTCCATTCAATTTTATAGAACTTCGTCTCCCAATTTGTCTCAACCCATTACGGATATTTGTTTTTTTATAAAAACCAGACCTTATGTTTTTGAAAAGCATAATATGACGGTTGAGCTATACAAAGACTACTATATCAATCCAGGAGAATATTCAAACCTCTATCAAACCAACTTTGCACTTCGTGATTTAGCAAAAATATTCGCCTATGAGAATCAATTCGGTGGCTGTTTGTTGTTAAATCAGGAAAAATATTTGGTAGAAAGCACACATGGTTCACTGTTTCTAATATCAGCAGGTACAATTAAAACCCCGGACTTGTCTTCTGGAACAGTGAATACTGTCCTAAGATCAAAGTTTATTGAACAAATCAAACTCGAAAAGTCATTACAGTTTGAAGAAACTAATATTGCCTCCTTTTCACTTCAAAAAGCAGATGAAATTTTCACAGTTTCATTGTCTTCAGGGTTTAATAATATTCGGCAGTTTAGAAAAAAGGTTTACGAGACACAGCAAAGTAATACTCTTTTTGATTTATTCAAGAAGCAACTTTAAAGTTAGTTGTGGTGGGGGTTTTCTGGGCTATTTGCCCATATTAATCGCTTGCCACCGAGAGCGACCATCTGGTTTCTCCAAAAAGAATCAGGGTTTACTTCTAAGATTTTTGAAGAATATTTGTTTTTAACCACCACCCAAGATTCCGTTTCAATTTCTTGCTCAAGTTGATATTCTGACCAACCAGAATAACCCAAAAAGAAGCGAATTTCTTTTTCCGAAATAATTTTACTATTCACCAATGCTATGGCTTTTTCTAAATTGCCTCCCCAAAAAAGCTTTTCACTAATTTTTTCACTCTCTGGAATAAGATGCCCTACATTATGAATGAAAAACAAACTATCTTCCTCTACAGGGCCACCTGAGAAAAGGGGAAGATCCACCTTGATTTCTGAAATAATGTCTTTTAGGAAATAGGGGAGTACCTTGTTGATTATGAAACCTAGATAACCTTTGTTCTTATGATCTACTAGAACAACAACAGATCGATGAAAGTTTAAATCTCCAAAAATGGAGGGCTCTGCAATGAGTAAATCTCCCGTATTCATTTGTTGTTTTTTATTAAGTTAAGCTATTTTAGTCAAATTTATTTATTTTTAAAAGAATTCAAGGCAAAAAAAAAGCTTCCAACAAGGAAGCTTTTTTGATTTTCGAATTGTAAAGATTAGTTTACCGAACCAGACAATTCAGCTCCTGCTTTAAATTTCACTACATTTTTTGCAGCAATCTTGATAGTAGCACCAGTTTGAGGGTTTCTTCCATCTCTAGCGGCTCTGTTTGAAATAGACCAAGATCCAAATCCTACTAGTGAAACACGCCCACCAGCTTTAAGAGTTTTTCCAACACTTGATATCATTGATTCAAGTGCTAGTTTAGCTGCGGCTTTAGAAATGCCAGCGTCAGCTGCCATTGCATCGATTAATTCTGATTTGTTCATAATTGTAAAATGTTAATTGTTATTTACACAAATTTAAAAGGATTACTCAAAAACCAATGGAAAACAGCTGTAAATCCTTGTTATTGTTAATAAGTACGACTATTTGTTGATAATGAAGGCACTTTTGTAACTATTTGACACTAAATTTGCCCGAAAATGTGTAACCATTAAGTAAATCAATGGCTAGCATTCTTTTTTTATTCGGAAGTTGTACCTCTTCACACACTAAAAATCCTTCAGGGTGCGAAATTAATATCTTTTTATCCTGAACAATTAACTGATGGTTTTCAAAATCATGTGTCGTTTTTTCGATTGTTGACCTAAAAACCTTCATTACTAAAGTTTTGTTTTCATTGGTCAATAAAGTTCTTGCTCCAGGATGAGGATTCAATCCTCTGATATGAGATTCAATTTGTTTTAAAGATAAATTCCAATCAATACTAACATTTTTATTATTGAGCTTGGGAGCAGCTTTTTCCAAACCAGTAGGTTGCTGCTGTTTTTCTGAGAGACTTCCTTCTGCTAACCCCTTGACGGTCTTACAGATGAGTTCACTCCCAATTTTCGCTAATTTATCGTGAAGTGTTCCAACGGTTTCATCAGTAGCCAATTCAATTGACGCTTGCATTAACAGTCCACCAGAATCGATTTTATCATCAATATAGAATGTACTCACACCACTCATTTTTTCACCATTAATAATGACCCAGTTGATCGGAGCTGCCCCACGGTAATTGGGCAGCAATGAAGCGTGCAAGTTAAAGGTTCTCAAAGGAGGAAGCGACCAAACCACTTCAGGTAACATCCTAAAGGCAACAACCACGAACAAATCGGGCTGAAAGCTTTTTAGTTCTTCAATAAATAATGGATCTTTTAAGTTCACTGGCTGAAGTATGGGGAGATTTGCATTTAAGGCATATTGTTTGATCGCTGAGGAATTTATTCTTTTCCCTCTTCCAGAGGCTTTGTCAGGAGCGGTAACAACAGCAACAATATTGCAGCCCTCATTAATCATTTTATCCAAGCAAATTTCTGCAAAAGTGGGTGTTCCGAAAAACACAATTCTCTTATTTTTCATCATTCAAATAAAATTGGTTGGCATCATTTTGGGTAATGGTTTTGTTTTCTTGCAATTGCTGCAAAGCTAAAACAATGAATTCGTTTTTTGCAGGGAGTGAGACGCCGATTTCATAGGCTGATTTCGGTGCTGTTTTTAATAAATTGATGATTAGTTGAAACAATTCTTTGGGAAATGGTTCTTCACTCCGACAAGAGTCAGAGGAACATTGCTTGCATTTGGTACGGTTTTTTTCGCCAAAGTAATTCAATATCATGTTGCGTTTGCACCTTTCCGTTTCCGAGGCGTAATCAATCATCGCTTGCACTTTCTGTACTTTTATTTTATTGTATTCTTTAATTTTATTTAAAAATGGATTTAAAGTATACTGATCTTCCCTCGGCACGTTCCATAACAACTCAAGATCGGTATTGTGTATTTGGAGGTCAATATTTTTATTTTGAAATAGATTATTAAAAATTTTAAGAATTTCAGATTGAGAAAAACCTGTTCTTTTTGAGATTTCATCCAAATTCACCCATTGCTCATGGTTAAATATATCCTCATAAGTTCGCATTAAATATTGAACAACAACAGCTGTTTTCCCACCTTGATTGATGGTGTCTAAGGCTTGATTTTGACTACAAATCATTTGAACTTTAGTTTTGTTTTGATACACTTGTACCAATTCAAAAACACCTTCTCTGGCCAATATTTTAAAAGTTTCTAAAGTTTTTTTTGTATTAATTTTATAGCGACTACTAAACTCTTTTAAATTTAACTGGTAGTGAAGCCCTTCTCCTTCTCCATAGGGTATTTGCAAGTAGTTGCATAAGTGAGAAAAGCACTTTTTTATAAACTCTGTATTGGGCAAATGACTCAAAAATTGATCTTTTAATCGATCAAAATCAGAAGGGTGGAGTAGTAATAACGCTTTTGCAATCGCACCATCCCTTCCGGCCCTTCCGGTTTCTTGGTAATAAGCCTCCATGCTCTCCGGAAGCAACAAGTGCACCACCGTTCCTACATTGCTCTTATCGATTCCCATCCCAAATGCACTGGTCGCCACCATAATTAGGTTTTTTTCACTTATCCAGTCTTCTAGTTTTTCTTTTTTAGTATCCATACTGAGCCCTCCATGAAAAAAATCACATTTCAATCCAGCGCTTTTCAGTTGTTGGGTGACTTGTTCTGTTCTAACTCTTGAGCGGCAATAAATAATTGCAGGGTTCCGATTGTTATTAAAATATTTAATTAAAGTTCCCACTTTATCTTCTGTTTGAAGGGTTTCATAACACAAGTTTTTTCTTTCAAAAGAAGTAGTAAAGACTTTGGGTTTAATTAAATTAAGTTCCTTTTTAATGTCTTCAAGAACAATGGGTGTTGCGGATGCTGTCAAAGCGATCAACGATAGATTTGGGAATAATTCTTTTAAATTTTTAATAGATTTGAATGCAGGTCTAAAGTCATGACCCCATTCTGAAATACAGTGTGCTTCATCAACAGCAATGCCGTTGAGTGGTAAAAGTTTTAATTGACTAATAAAATCTGCATTCAATAGCCGTTCGGGAGAGCAATAAATCAGCTTGAATTTTCCAAATCTGGCATTATCCATCTGTTGATTAATTGGAAATTTTAGAGAATTACTTTGAAAAAACATCGATTTAATTCCCATCGCATTCATCTGATTTACTTGATCTTGCATCAAAGAAATCAACGGAGAGATGACCAGTGTCATTCCTTCTTTTAGAAGTGCAGGAAGTTGATAGCAAAGAGATTTCCCCCCACCTGTAGGCAATAAGACTACCGTGTCTTTTCCTGAGGTATAATGATTGATTATCTCCTCTTGTAAAGGACGAAACCCCTCGAATTTCCAATATTCCTTTAAGGTTTTAAGAATGATCTTCATTTTTTAATAGCTTAAGTATACTCATTATTCTTGAATTTGGCGTATTAAAAGGAATTTCAACAATAGGAATAGAAAATTTTTTATAAGTTTTTTTAATAGACTCAAAAATTAAAATAGATTCTTCAAAAGACTCCATCCGATGTTCATCATTTTTGTAAATGTCTTTCCAAGGGGGGAGAAGTATCGCCAGATCATAGGGGTATTTTTGTATTTCAATGCTCATTTCATCAGCAGGGTTTCCTTGATGAACTAAATAAGCAACAATATCGTGCAGTCCTCGATCAAAAAACACATATGGGAAAACAGACCTATGGTCGATTTTATCGGCGGACAAATATTGTTTTTTCCTTTCTTGAAAGATAATTTGACTAAAGGTCAATGGTTCTGTTTTAAATAAATTTTGAATACCTTTTGCTTTTCCAGCATCGATAACAGATCTCGAAAACTCCTCAAAGCAATGATAGCCATCGTTAATAAGGAGGTTGACCAAGGTTGTTTTGCCACTTCCAGGTCCGCCACTGATGACAATTTTTTTATTTACAAGGAGGTTTTCTTTCAAAACTTGTTTTTCATTTTAATAACTTATATTTGTACAAAATTAGCTTCCTTAATGGTATCAAAGGAAAATTCAGATGAATTTTATTCACGATTTTACTCCCAACTTGAGAAATCTCAATCTTGGCCCGGAATCTATATGTTTAAGTTTATTGTTAAAACTGAAAACCCTCAGGTTGACAATCTAAAAGCACTATTCAATACCAAAGAGAAAAAAGTGAGTCTGGTTGCTTCTTCAAAGAAAAAGTTCCAAAGTCTAACCATAACTTTAGAAATGAACTCTCCTGATGAGGTGATCACGATTTATAAAAAAGCCGCTGATTTTAAGGACGTTATTACATTATAATAAAACATTATATATTAAAAGAACAATAATTCGAATTTTAGTAATTTGCAATATTATAAAACTGCATCTTAGTAAATTAAATCACTCTCCATAATGGAATCTTTACAATACAACACTAAGCGTACTCAACTTATCATACCTGAATACGGGCGTCATGTGCAAATCATGGTCAACCAACTCGTTGCAACAGAAGATAAGGAAGAACGCAACAAAATGTCAAAAGCAATTATTGGCATCATGGGAAATTTAAGTCCGCACCTGAGAGACGTTCCTGACTTTCAACACAAACTCTGGGATCAGTTGTTCATCATGTCTGATTTTGAATTGGATGTTGATGGTCCTTACGAAAAACCTTCAAGGGAATTGTTGGAGGAAAAACCAGCCAGATTGCCTTATCCTCAAAAATTCCCTAGATATCGTTTTTATGGGAATAACCTTAAAAGTATGATCAATGTTGCCAAGGGTTGGGAAGACGGTGAGATGAAAAATGCATTGGTTTTAAATATTGCCAATCACATGAAAAAATGTTTTCTTAATTGGAACAAAGACACTGTAGAAGATATCGTAATACTCAATCATTTGGCAGAGCTTTCAGGTAACATACTGACCGTAAAAGAAGAGTTGCTACCACTTACAGACAGCGCCGAACTTCTAAAAGGGAAACCTAAAAACGGAAATGGCCCAAAAAGTAATCAAAAGCCACCTCAACGAAACAAACGAAATAATAACAATCGCAAACGATATTAAACTTTAATTTTAATGGGGAGTTTTCAAATTGAAGGAGGACACAAGTTGAGTGGATCGATCACTCCACAAGGAGCAAAAAACGAAGCCTTACAGATTTTATGTGCTGTATTACTTACGCCAGAAGTAGTAAACATTCATAATATTCCAGACATCATCGATGTGAACAAACTCATTCAACTCCTTGAAAATTTTGGCGTAAAAGTTGAGAAAATAGCAAAAGGGAGTTTTCGCTTTCAGGCCGATGCTATTGATCTTGATTATTTAAGTTCCGAACAGTTTAAAGTGGATGGAAAAGGGCTGCGAGGCTCCATCTTGTTAGTAGGTCCCCTTTTAGCACGATTTGGCAAAGGAAGTATTCCAAGACCCGGAGGAGATAAAATTGGAAGACGCAGATTGGATACCCACTTTGAAGGTTTGATCAAGCTAGGAGCTAAATTTAATTATAATCGTGAAGATTATTTTTACAGCGTGGAAGCCAAAGAATTAATCGGTACCGACATGTTACTGGATGAGGCATCCGTTACCGGAACTGCCAATATTTTAATGGCTGCGGTATTAGCAACCGGAACAACTACAATTTACAATGCTGCTTGTGAACCTTATTTACAGCAACTCTGTAATATGCTCAATCGAATGGGAGCCAAAATCACTGGAATTGGTTCTAATTTATTAACCATTCATGGCGTTGAAAACCTAGGCGGAACAGACCACAGCATTCTACCAGATATGATTGAAATAGGAAGTTGGGTTGGTTTAGCCGCAATGACCAAGAGTGAAATTACGATTAAAAATGTACGCTGGGAATATTTAGGACAAATGCCTAGTGTTTTCAGAAAGTTAGGCATTACAATACAAAAAAAAGGAGATGATATTTTTATCCCTACACATACCAATGGGTATGAAGTACAAAGTTATATTGATGGTTCTATATTAACAATTTCTGATGCTCCATGGCCAGGGTTTACGCCTGATCTTTTGAGTATTATTCTCGTGGTTGCAACCCAAGCACGTGGAAGTGTTTTGATCCACCAAAAAATGTTTGAAAGTCGTTTGTTTTTTGTCGATAAATTAATTGACATGGGAGCCAAAATCATCTTATGTGATCCACACCGAGCAACGGTTATTGGTCATGACTTTAAATCCCAACTTGAATCAGCAACATTGACCTCTCCTGATATTCGGGCGGGTGTCTCCCTGCTTATTGCAGCACTTTCAGCCAAGGGAACAAGTACGATTCATAACATCGAACAAATCGATAGAGGTTATGAAGATATTGAAAACCGATTGCAACAAATTGGTGCTAAAATAAAACGTATCAACAGCTAATTTCTTTACTTCACCCCCCATGAAAAAGAAAATTATTATCCTACTAAGTATCTTTTATTCAGTTGTTTTTGGACAGACAGTGTTCGCGCAGTATGATCTTATAGGGAAAGTTCTTGACGCCGCAACAAAAGAACCCCTACCTTATGTAAATATTGGATTAATCAATAAAAACATTGGGACTGTATCGGATGATTATGGTTATTTTGAATTGGGTGTCAATGTAAAATTGAATGCACAAGATACCTTGCTTTTTTCCATGATTGGCTTTGAATCAAAATCATTTATTTTAAAGGATTTTTTAGACCAGCAACTTATAGAAATTTCCTTAACAGAAAAAGCAACTGAGCTGGACGAAGTAATTTTGACTTCGGATCGTAAAACGAAATATCAAACAAAAATATTAGGAAATAAAACCACTTCAAAATTACTATATGCAGCCTTTACAACCAATAAGCTTGGAAATGAAATGGGTTTTGTTGTTCGAGGAAGAAAACGCCCAATGATTTTAAAGAAATTCAATGTCTCCTTGGTTGAAAACGATTATGGTCTAATTAAATTTCGTTTAAACTTTTATGATCTGGTCAACGGACTTCCCAATGAGAATATACTAAATGAAAACATTATTGTAGAAACCGAAATTGAATCCGGTATCGTCACGGTTGATTTAACGCCATATGAAATTGTTATCGATGAAGATTTTTTTATCGCCATAGAATGGATAGAGGATTTGGGACCTGGAAAATTATTTTTCTCTGGAGGCTTTTTTGGTGCCCCACTCATTGCAAGAGAAGTTAGTCAAGGAACATGGTCCGTTCTTGGTTCAGCAAGTGTTGGAATGAACGTGGAAGTTCGTTATTGATCTTTTTTAACAGTTAGTGTAATACTTGTTTTAATGATTTCTTCTAGAACCTTTAAATCCACATCTACTAACTTTTTAATATAAAGGCAACCTTTGCCTTTTTTGTGTTTTCCAAGCGCTTCAAAATTAAATTTCTTGTGGGAAATATCACACATCAGATAAAGTGTAAGGGCATTTTTTCGGGGCGAAAAACCAGTTAAAAACCAATCGCCTTCTCTCCCGCTCGCATATTTATAATGATAATCACCAAAGCCAATAATAGAAGTACCCCAAAGAATTCCTCGTGCTCCAGTAAGGCGGGCCATCATTTGGTATAATACCCAGCTATCAGCTTTTTTTTCCTCAGGAACTAGTTCTTCTAAAAATAGATGAACAGAGGTAGCGGTAGGTTTTGTTTTGTTGGAGGACATTGGATTTTTATCATAAGTTAATAAAAATCAGCGTTTTGAAACCTTATTATTGCTAATATTTCTTTGCCGGGTACATTTAAAACGATCTACGGTTTCCGATCGGCTTTTGCTATGCTTGGTTTTTCTCCCCTGAACTCTAGCCCGCCACATCTTAAAACTGGAGAGTTTCATCTCCTTTCGCATCAACTTAATGACATCCTGTTCTTTTAAACCAAATTGTATTAGGATGGCATCAAAAGGAGTGCGATCTTCCCATGCCATTTCGATAACTCGATCAACTTGAACTTCCTCTAATATGATTTCTTTTTTCATGATTTTCTACTATTTGGTAAAGTATGTTGATTTAAAATTCGTTTGCTTTCTTTTCTAACTAAGCTATTTTTTTGAAGGTTCCACAGGGTTTGACTTGCTTTTTCACGGCTTTTGGTTAAATCTACTATGGGTAATGGATAATTGTTTCCTAACTTAAAATCATACAAAGCAGCTTCCAGGGGCGTTAAATTCCAAGGAGTGTGAAGGAAAGCTTGAGGCAAAGTAGCCAATTCTGGAATCCATTTTTTTACAAATAACCCTTGAGGGTCGTGCTCCAGTCCATTTTTAACTGGATTATAAATTCTAAGGGTATTAATTCCCGTTTCGCCTGCTTGCATTTGAATTTGGGGAAAATGAATTCCCGGCTCAAAATCTAAAAACTGACGGGCTAAAAACCCTGAAATGGATTGCCAAGGTTGCCACAGTTGATGAATCACAAAAGAAACGACCAAGGCACGCATTCTAAAGTTTAAATAACCCGTTGCAACCAAGCAGCGCATGGCAGCGTCTACCATAGGTACTCCCGTTTGCCCGGTTTCCCAAGCAGTCAAATGATCAGAACGTTTTTCTTTTGTAAGAGCATGATATCCTTTATTAATACTCTTAAATTCCATCGCACATTCCATTTCAAATTTTTGAATAAAATGAGCTTGCCATCTTAAGCGTGAATCAAAAGCGGACAAGGCACGACTCCTTTTACCCTGCTCTTTTTCTATTTCTGTTCGCTGCAAAACTTGCCGCATTGAAATATTTCCCCAAGAAATATATGGAGAGAGCCTGCTGCAACTCTTTCGAGCCAAATCGGGTTTTGAAATGTGTTTTTGATAATTTAAATAACGACTTTTAAAAAAGGAATTTAGATAACGATGCGCATTGAGTTCTCCCCCAGGTTGAAGTAATGCTGATTTTGATGTTTCCAACGAAACAACCTCAAAATGAGATTCAAGCTCGAGAATCGTTTTCGAATCAACCAACTGATTTTCTTTGGGAGAAAAAGGAAAAACAGGTCGATTCATATGGGCAGTCCATAAATGAATCCATTTTTTTCGATTTCTCAAGCGTCTAAAAACACCTTGCTGTAAAAATTCCTTCCAACTAATTTCTTCAGAATCTACCCATTTTCGGACTTCCTTATCCCGATCAAATGTGAGTTGAATACCGGTTTCTTGATGAGAATACAATGAAATCGGAATACGTTCATTTAAACTTTTCAAAATACTTAGAACAGTTCCCTGCACACACAGCACTTTAGTATTATGCGGTTTTAATTGTTGATTTAATTGTGCGATTGACTGTTTGATAAAATTGAAATGACGCTCACTATAATGGCTGTCGTTTAATAATTCCTCTTCTAAAACATATAAAATAAGACAGTTGTTCTCAGACGCCAAAGCAACATGGAGGGCTTCATGGTCTAAAAGTCTTAGATCTCTTTTTAACCATATTACATTAAGTTTTTTGGTCTTAAAATGCATCGGGTTGGTTTATGATTTCATAAGCACGCTTTTTTATTTCAGCAAGATCTGCCGCAGGAATTTTTTCCAATAACCGCAACATCATTGCCATTCGATTGTTTTTTTCGAAATGCTCTTTTTTATCATCTAAAAAGTTCCAATACAAGCTGTTAAAGGGGCAAGCATCGTCACCCACTCGCTTCTTTTTATCATATTGACAACCATCACAATAATTACTCATTTTATGAATATAGGCCGCTGCAGAAACATAGGGTTTTGTGGCAACAATTCCCCCGTCTGCCCACTGACTCATCCCTCGAGTATTAGGCATTTGCACCCATTCCACCGCATCAGCATAGACCCCTAAATACCATTGATCCACCTCATCGGGATTTATTTGTGCTAACAAAGCAAAATTTCCAGTGATCATCAAACGCTGTATGTGGTGAGCATAGGCATGGTCTAATGAATTTTGAATGCTGTGATGTAAGCAATTCATTTTGGTTTTGGCGGTCCAATAAAAATCAGGAAGTGAATTTTGATTATCCAACACATTTTTCTTTGCATAGTTTGGCATTTCTCTCCAATAAATTCCTCGCATGTATTCTCGCCAGCCAATAATCTGACGTACAAAACCTTCTACTTGAGAAATCTCAATTGTTTCTTCATTGTTGTAATAATAGTCAATTACCGAGTTAACCACTTCTAAAGGGGAAACCATTTTTGTGTTTAATGCAAAGGAAAGACGGGAATGAAATAAATTCAGCTCTTGGGTGTGCATGGCATCTTGATAATGTCCAAAATATTTTAGTAAATGCTGATTAAAATAATCCAATTGAAGCAGGGCTTCTTCCCGAGTGGCCGGATACAAAAAATTAGCTGAATCTAAGGTTCCTAAAGTTTCAACCCCTTGTTTTTTTAAGAGTTCCTCCAATGCATCAATGGATGTTGGAGCTCCTTTAAATGGTTGTGGAATTGCAGGTTCTCCCTTCCATTTATTCCGATTGTTTTTGTCAAAGTTCCAAAGACCTCCCAAGGGTTTTCCAGCTTTCATTAACAGATTGAAATCTTTGCGTATTCTGCGATAAAAAAATTCCATCACCAACTGCTTTTTCCCTTCAAAAAATTCAGTAAGAAAAAGCCTTGAAGTCATGAAATGTTCTGAGCCTATAACGGAGGAGGAAATAGAGAGTGTTTTACAATATTGATTTAATTCTAAATCAAGTCGGTACTCATCAGGAAACTGATACTCAAAATGAGTGGCTTCATGTTGACCAATTATTTGATTCAAATTCTCTGTAATGCTTTGTTTGTTTTTTGGATTATCTAATTTAAAATAATGAATGCGATGTCCTTTGTTTTCAACAGCACTTTTAAAATGGCGCATGGCGTTAAAAAAAGCAACTACTTTTTGTAAATGATGCTTGACATAATCGGTTTCCTGCCGAACCTCCATCATCACATAGCAGACTGAATCGTCAATTTGATCAAACCAAGAATGGTTTAGATTTAATTGATCGCCAAGGATTAATCGTACTTTCATTCAAACAAGGTGTTTTGCAACCAGCATTTTTGATATTGCCCTTTGGCATCATAACGATCTGCTTGTAGTTTTATATTAAATTTTCGGTCACGTGGGTC
>Ga0129324_10000232_pt1 | contig 40426 bp, 26 predicted proteins | sample CPBDNA_7_FD_96879 | JGI IMG/M metagenome (GOLD analysis project Ga0129324, IMG submission 96879) | Freshwater to marine salinity gradient microbial communities from Chesapeake Bay, USA - CPBay_Spr_15_0.2_DNA | ecosystem: Environmental > Aquatic > Marine > Coastal | place: USA: Chesapeake Bay...
AAGCCCAGCAGGTGCCCACCAATGGAAACCTACTGCAGCTTCTAATGCCGATCAAGCTCCGAAGGCAGGGGATCCTTCAAAGCGTCAAAATTTAATGATGTCCACAGCAGATATTGCTTTGAAGACCGATCCAGAATACTTGAGAATTTCTAAGCATTTTAGAGAAAATCAGCAAGAATTTGAAGATGCTTTTGCAAAAGCATGGTTCAAACTAACACACCGAGATATGGGGCCAGCTTCTAGATATTTAGGTGCAGACGTTCCTGAAAAAGAAGAATTATGGCAAGACCCTATTCCTGCTGTCACTCATACATTAATAGATGACAAGGACGCAGTTCATTTAAAATTCCAAATTTTAGAGTCTGGTTTATCGGTGCAAGAATTGGTTTCTGTAGCTTGGGCTAGTGCATCCACTTATAGAGACAGTGACAAGCGTGGTGGTGCAAATGGAAGTCGTATAAGACTAGCACCTCAAAATGAATGGGAGGCAAATAATCCTAAACAATTACACAAGGTACTTGATGTGCTGACTAAAGTGCAAGCTGATTTCAACAAAGCTCAAATAGGAGATCAACAAGTGTCTATGGCCGACCTTATAGTTTTAGGTGGAAACGCCGCTGTTGAAAAAGCAGCAAAAGATGCTGGACAGGATATTACTATTCCATTTCATCCAGGAAGAGGTGATGCCACACAAGAACAAACAGATGTGGAATCCTTTAGTTACTTGGAGCCTCGTGCAGATGGATTTAGAAACTTTTTAGGCAACGAGCAAAAGGCAACTGGAGAAGATTTATTGGTGGATAAAGCAAATCTTTTAAGCCTTTCAGTTCCTGAAATGACTGTTCTTATAGGAGGGTTAAGGGCGATGAATACCAACTATGATCACTCTGACTACGGCGTATTTACAAAGACTCCAGGGGCTTTAACAAACGACTATTTTATCAATGTCTTGGACCTGAGTACCACTTGGAAAGCAAAGTCAAGTGCTGAGTTGCTTTTTGAAGGACGCAATCGCAATACAGGAGAGTTAAAATGGACCGGTACACGTGTAGACCTTATTTTTGGTTCTAATACAGAATTAAGAGCTATTGCCGAAGTCTACGCCAGTAATGATGGTAAAGAAAAAATGGTAAAAGACTTTGCCGCTGCATGGAATAAAGTGATGAACTTAGATCGTTTTGATTTAAAGTAAATACCCTTATTTTTTTAAAAAAAGTTCCCCAAATCTTTTTTTTGATTTGGGGAACTCTTTTTTTACCTCATACGATGAGCTACATTTTGGTAATATCACCACTACCGATAATGTTCTTTTTCACATTGCTTGTTGTTCCTTTATATCTTAAATCTCCAGAACCTATAATGGAGGCTTGAAGTTCTCCACCGTTGCAATAAACAGAAACATCGCCACTACCGGCTATGGATGCATCTACATTATTTGCCTTAAGATTATAGGCAGAAATATCACCACTTCCAGCTACACTTGCATCCAGATACTCTGTGCGACCGCTCAATTTCACATCACCACTTCCCGCAATGCTTACCCGAAGTTTTTCTGCTTCTACTTCTACAGCAATATCACCGCTTCCAGCTACAGAAATAGTCATAGTTCTAGACTTGAGTTTCATAGTGCTTGTAATATCTCCACTTCCAGCCATACTTAAATTACTGATACGTTCAACTGCCACCCTAATTTGAATTCCTTTACGGGTATTGATGTTGTAACCATCCTCAATTCCTATTTCTAGTCGGTCTCCTTTTACTTCGACCTCTAGGTGTTCCATAATATTAGATTCTGCTTCAACAGTTATCGTTCCTTCTTTACCTTCTACGAGGACAATGTTAATACTGTTTCGGCCCGAGATTTTGTCATAATCAGACGTATTAAATACTTTAGTGATGACCTTGCCATTTCCATCGATGCGTTTATTACTACTCCACCATTGGGCGTTTGCAGTATGGGTTCCTAAAATGGCTATAAGAAGTAGGAGAATTTGTTTCATGATAGTATTATTTTTAAGTTTTTTTTTAATTAGCCTGGGGTTTTCAACCTAGTGATTTTTTAATTTTTCTTTAGACTCACACGGCCGAAGCTGGATCTTATATTGATTACTGCGGTACTGCTTTTAGGACCATAATAGCCAGATTTTTGCTTGTCTGTGTTGTCACTTTCAGAACTCGTAACTTTTAGGTCATCAGAGAGTTGGATACTGGAATATTCTGTGTCAATATCAAACCTAAAGGAGGCCTCTGGATGATAGTTGATTTTTATTCCTGTGTATTCTGATTTGATAGTGACTTCCTTAAAATCACGTCCCAGCTCTTCTACACTGATGGATCCAAAGTCTGTATTCAAATTCAAAAGCTTGCTGATGTTTCCTATTTTTATGGTAGTATAGTCTCCACGGCCCACTAGTTCGATCACCTCATCTATTTGTAAAGTAGAAAAGTCTCCATTAAAATCCAGAACTTTGACATCGTGAAAGGTAGCTTTGGTATAATCACCTTCATACGTTACTTTTCCTGCTCCGTAAAGTTCGAAGCCACTAAAATCTGCTTGTATGTTTCCAGACTTCATATAATCTATGTGTGAGTTATTCGTATAATCAAATTTAAGATCATTATTTTCTGCTAGGAGTTGTCCTATGTCCAGTCTTCCAAAGTCACAGGTGATTGTAGCACGGCCTTTTAATCTATCCAGACTCACCGCGCCATAATCGTTACTTAAATCTAGTGAAGCGGTAACTGGCATCTTAATGATGTAATCTATTTTCATATTAGAACTTCGGTTGGAATCGCTACTAAATAATAAGTTCCATAAACTGCCACTATTGTTTGAGTTGTGCTCGGCATCAGTAATAGCGCTTACCATAGAAGCACTAGCTTCAAAGTCTACATCTATATCTTTGAGCTGATCGATAACACGATCTTCATTATTACCGCTTACTTCAACAGTAATATCAATAGACACAGTAGGAGAATCCCAAGTAGTAATGCTCACACTACCGAATTCGTTTTGAATAGCTACCAGACAATTTTTGTTGACGTTAAAAGTTTTACTAATTTTTTTGGACTTGGTATATTTCCCGTCTTCAGGACCGGCTACAAGCAATGCTGGAAGTAAAAACAGCAGGATACTTAGTTTATATAAATGTTTCATCTTCTTGTTCTTTAAAATTTTTCAGTTGTTCTATTTGCTCCAAAGCAGTTTCTAATAAATCGATTCTATTTTGAAAATTTTGAATCATCGCAGCGATAACCGCTTTACTATCGTTGTTTATTTTAAAATCTACTTTGATGGACTGGTAATCCGATTCTAATTTATTCAAAGCCGTTTTTGTGTCGGCGATAATGCGCTCTGTATCTGGGGTTTGTTCTTTGTTCAGCTTTTCTAACTCTTCTTGTATAGTTGTTGTAAAAAAGTCTTGTGCTTGTGCCATTTCTGGTGACACACTGGAAAGTCCATTATCTACCGTTTTAGTTGGCGCCAGGCGCATTCCTGCAAATCCTAATAAAATAGCCAGTCCAGCAACTAGGGACCATTTGAACCAAGAGTTCATTGGGATCGCCTTGGTATCTTTCTTTGTTTTATCTAGAGGGAGTTGTTCCATAAGGATCACATCACTTTCTGGATGCTCTTCTTCTTCACAAGCTGCTTCCAGCTTTTCTAAAAATCTATTTCGGTGGCCGCTAGGCAATGATTCTGTATTAAAATCTTGTTCTGCAAACCATTCTTTCATGTCCTTTTTCATATCAGTTGCATTTTATTTCTGAGGCTTTCTTTTGCTCTCGATATTGTGGTTCGGCACATAGCATTTGACAATCCCATAATCTCACATATTTCCTCATTATCCATACCTTCAATAAGGCTTAGGGTTAACACTTGTTGGTAATTATCTTTTAGTAACTTCATGACTTGGAGTACTTTTTTTGCAGTCATTCCAGCAGCTTCCATATCGATCTGCACCTCTGTTTGCTGTTCCATCTCGTAAGCGACATCATCATATGCTACTTTAAGCATTTTCTTTTCTTTCTTTAAGTGTGTCAGACTATTGTTGACAACAATTCTTTTTAACCAGCAGCCAAAGGTTGCTTCACGGTTCCATTGTGACATCTTAGCAAAAGCAGTGATCATGCTATCTTGCATAATATCTTCGGCTTGTGCGCTGTCTTTTACGATCCTTAAGGCGACGTGGTACATTCCCTTAGCATATTGATCATAGACACGCATTTGTGCCTTGCGATTGCCTTGTTCACAGCCTTTATAAAGTTCGATTTCAGTTGTCGTTAATGTCACTTGGTTCGTGTTACGTTTTAAAGATGCAATTTATTCCAGTATGTTACACGTCATGGCAAGGAATTTGAAAATTATGGTTGATGTTCCTAATGGAATCTGCAGGATGCTATTTTACAATAACCTAAAATACTATTTAGTAGTTTGATAATGTGTTTATTATGTAGGTAAATTTAGCTTTCGCGAAAGCAAAATACCAGCATGACCCAAGCAGAAAATAATTATTAAAAATAAAAGCCAATAGTCAATATGACAATATGGCGACTGAAAAAGATATGTTCAAACCAAATAAATTTTCAATAGACAACTTGTCACTCCAAGAATTTGATCAAGATGCAGAATTCATCCCTTTATTAAGTAGCGAGGATGAGGAAGAAATGAATAACGAAAACGTACCAGAAACTTTAGCTATTTTACCATTACGCAACATGGTATTGTTTCCAGGTGTTGTAATTCCTATTACAGCAGGTCGCGATCGTTCTATTAAATTATTGCAAGATGCCAATAAAAAGGGTAATGCTATAGGGGTGGTAGCTCAAAAGAATGAAGATGTGGAAGAGCCGTCGTTAGAAGACCTGCATCGCACCGGAGTAGTTGCGAAAATATTGAAGACTTTTAAAATGCCTGATGGCAATACGACTGTAATTATTCAAGGTAAAAAGCGCTTTGAAATGGGTGAAATGGTAACAGAACACCCCTTTATCACCGCTGTTGCTAAGGAAATTCCTGATGTACGACCTGTAATAGAAGATCCTGAATTCAAGGTTATTATTGAAAAAATAAAGGAACTAGCTCTAGAAATTATTAAAGAAAGTCCCAATATTCCGAGTGAGGCATCTTTTGCTATTAAAAACATTGAGTCCGATTCCTTTTTAGTCAATTTCGTCTCTTCTAACATGAATTTGAAGGTAGAGGAAAAGCAAAAGGTACTTGAAATCAATGATTTAAAAGAGCGTGCGCTAGAAACCTTGCGTTTTATGAATATAGAACGACAAAAACTAGCCCTTAAAAATGATATTCAGTCCAAAGTACAGACGGATATCAATAAACAACAAAGAGAGTATTACTTGCATCAGCAAATGAAGACCATTCAAGACGAATTGGGAGGCGGAGTCTCTTCCCATCAAGAAGTGGATGAGATGCGTCAGCGTGCTAAGAAAAAGAAATGGGACGATAACGTAAAGGAGCATTTTGATAAAGAATTATCAAAGTTGCAACGTATGAATCCACAAGTAGCAGAGTATTCTATACAGCGTAATTATTTAGACTTAATTCTTGACCTTCCCTGGAATGAATTTTCAAAGGACAATTTTGACTTAAAACGCGCGATGAAAATTTTAGATCGGGACCATTACGGTCTAGACGATGTAAAGAAACGCATCATTGAATACCTTGCCGTGTTGAAATTGCGCAACGACATGAAGTCGCCTATACTTTGTTTGTATGGACCTCCTGGGGTGGGTAAAACCTCTCTGGGTAAATCTATAGCAGAGGCCTTAGGACGACAGTACGTTCGTGTTTCCTTGGGAGGTTTACGAGATGAAGCAGAAATACGCGGTCACCGTAAAACCTATATTGGAGCGATGCCTGGACGTATTTTACAAAGCATTAAAAAAGCTAAAACTTCAAATCCTGTTTTTGTACTGGATGAGATTGATAAATTGAGCAACTCTCATAATGGAGATCCTTCTAGTGCGATGCTGGAAGTTCTAGATCCAGAGCAAAACAATTCCTTTTATGACAACTTCTTAGAAATGGGATTTGACTTAAGTAAAGTAATGTTTATTGCCACAAGTAATAGTTTAAACACCATACAACCTGCATTGCGTGACCGAATGGAGATTATAAATGTTACGGGTTATACCATAGAAGAAAAAGTAGAGATAGGAAAACAACACTTACTTCCTAAGCAATTAAAGGAACACGGACTTGACAAAATTCAACTTAAAATTGCAAAACCACAGATTGAAAAAATTGTGGAAGGCTATACCCGTGAAAGCGGTGTGCGATCTCTAGACAAGCAAATTGCAAAAATGGTGCGCTATGCTGCTAAAAGTATAGCTATGGAAGAAGATTACGACCTTAAAGTGACCAACGAAACAGTTATTCACGTATTGGGATCGCCTCGAATGGAACGTGATAAGTATGAGAATAATGAGGTTGCTGGTGTAGTTACAGGACTGGCATGGACTCAAGTAGGCGGTGATATTCTATTTATTGAATCCATTCTTTCAAAAGGAAAAGGGAATCTTACCATAACGGGTAATCTCGGTAAAGTGATGAAAGAAAGCGCTACTATAGCAATGGAATACATCAAATCAAACGCCGAAGATTTGGGGATAGACAGTTCGGTTTTTGAAAAATACAACGTCCATATTCACGTGCCTGAAGGAGCCACTCCTAAAGACGGACCTAGTGCTGGAGTAAGCATGTTAACTTCATTAGTTTCTTTGTTTACACAACGTAAAGTCAAAAAAAGTCTAGCGATGACAGGAGAAATCACACTAAGAGGTAAAGTACTACCAGTAGGAGGTATCAAAGAAAAAATTCTTGCAGCAAAACGAGCTAGAATTAAAGAGATCTTGCTTTGTGAGCAAAACCGTAGAGATATAGAAGAAATAAAGGCTGATTACATTAAAGGCTTGACCTTCCATTATGTCAGTGATATGAGCAATGTGCTGGAGCTGGCACTTACCAAGCAAAAGGTTAAGAATGCCAAGAAATTGTAGTTCTAATAACTAATAAAACAATAAAAGGTCGAGAAGTATTTTTCGACCTTTTTTTTACATCATTAAGCTTTAAAAACGCATTAGTTCATCCTCTGTTTTTCCTAAAAAATCTATTTACATCTTACTATAATCCACCACCAGTTTCTTATACCATTTCCCTGAATCTCTGGAAATATCTTTATAATTCCTAGTCGGTTCTGCTGCTAGTCTGGAGTTAGAACGCTCTTTTAACGAGAGGTTTGCTGTTAAATAGCCTTGGAATTTCCCAGCATCATCTATAATTTTTGGTATCTTGTTTGAAACCTTGTTCCATGGTGACAGGGGATTGTTAGGGTCTCCATAATTATTTAAATCGTTCCATACGGAAGTCTTGCTAAAACTGCTGCCGTAACCTCCAAAAGCCTTCCAGATGACTTGCTATCCAATTTAGAACAGTCCATACATCCTAAATATTCGGTATAACCCGCACCACCAAAGAGGGGCAAGTTTTGAGAATTGGCATAGGGACTGCTTGCAATTTCAACTAATATTAGGAGTGTGTTGTTCATTTTATTGGAATGAAATCTATGTTATAAATTGATTTTTGTAACATTTTTAAAGCGGTTCTTTAACAAATAACTAGTTATTGATAACCAGCAGCTTGTAAGTTAAATAGTTGTTCATACAGCTTTGGAGTAGCCATAAGTTCTTCATGGGTACCTATTTCAGCCACTCGACCTTCTTCGAGAACTAAAATACGATCTGCCATACGTACAGTGGAGAATCGGTGTGAGATAATAATACTGGTTTTCCCTTTGGTAAGCCCAATAAAACGTTCAAAAACATCGTATTCGGCCTGTGCGTCTAATGCACTGGTAGGCTCGTCGAGCACGATAACATCAGCATCTTTCATATAGGCACGAGCCAAAGCAACTTTTTGCCATTGTCCACCGCTCAATTCTTGACCCTTTGCAAAGCGTCTTCCTAACTGTTGATCGATACCGTCTTTCATTACGGCAACAACTTGATCTGCCAGGCTGCGTTGTGCAGCATCATTGATCATCCTATCATTAGTAAGTTCGTCTATATTTCCTACGGCTATGTTCTCTCGCAGGCTAAACTCATACTTAAAGAAGTCTTGGAAAATAACACCAAAACGTTTTCTGTACTCTTGTTTGTCAAACTGCGCAATATTGATTCCGTCGAGTAATATTTCTCCTTGTGTAGGTTCATAAAAGCGCAAGATCAATTTGATTAAGGTAGTTTTTCCTGCACCATTCTGACCTACAAAAGCTATTTTTTCTCCAGCGTTGATCTTAAAACTAACTCCTTTCAGTACATCCGTGTCACTACCTGCATAACCAAAATGCACATTTTTAAGTTCAAATCCTTCTTGAATACTTTCGGGAAGTGGAGTCGTAGAAGCTTCCTGATCTGTGACCTGTATATCTAAAAAATCAAAGTAATCCCTTAAATAAAGCGAACTTTCAGAAATGTCTGTAAACCTGGAAAAGAAGCCTTGAAGGTTATTTCGCAACCGGTTAAATGATCCAGATAAAAAGGTCAATTCTCCTATAGAAAGCGTCCCCGAAATCACTTTAAAAATGATAAGGATGTAAGCGCCATAATAGGACAATATTCCTAAAATATTAAACAAGGAACCGTACAAGCTTTGCTTTATAGAAAGCTTTTTATTGATTTCGTAATAATCACCTGACAGCTTTTTAAACCGCAAGGCGATGTAATCCGTTAGGCCAAAAAGTTTGACTTCTTTTGCCGTTTGATTATTAGCTCCTATAAAACGTAAATAATCCAGTTCACGACGCTCGGCGGTCCAGCTGCGAGCTACAGAATACCGGTGGGAGCTGAATTTTGCTTCATTGATAAAGGAAGGTATAATACTCAATACCAAAAGGATGATCAATAAAGGTTCAAAATAGATCAAACCTGCGATTAAAGATCCTATAGAAATAATACTTTGAATCTGGCTTAAGGAAGCACTCATCAATCCTACTCGACCACTGGTTTGCTGTCTAGCGCGTTCCAGCTTATCATAAAAATCAGGATCTTCTAATTGCTCTAAAGTCAGTTCGTTTGTTTTCCTAATGATTCTTTCTGAAGAGGCATTGGAGTATAAGTCTCCGATCAATCCATCGGTAAGGTTGATCAATCTATTTAACAAATCGGCTATCACCGCAACACTTAATTCGATTGCAACATAGGTCCAGATTTGATTAAGGTTTTTTTCATCTAGTGAGATTTGTAAAATAACCTCATCAATGATCAATTTTCCTACCCATAACAATATAACAGGACTTAGTGCAGTAAGCAGTCTAGCGATAAAGTTGGTTACAAAAAGCTTGGGACTCACACGCCAAATTTCCTTAAAGAATCTAGGTAAGGTTTTTAAGGCGCTAAAAGAGAATGTCGTTCCCTTTTTACTCTGTTCTTTTATGGATGCTGGAACTCTTGCCACATTTTTTGTTTAGAAGTCAAAGGTACGATACAAGGGATTGTTTTATGGCGTTCTCGCTTTCGCGAAAGCGGACTTTTAACAACCTCTTTTATTAGAATACCATAGAGTAGCGGAAAGAGAATGAAAGCTAGTTGTCAAGTGTGCGTATTCAAAAACAACAACGGTTTGCTGTAGCATCATTTATAAACCAATACTCATTTAGTTTATAGGTTTTTTGAAACTCTTCCTAAGGCAATTCTTTACCCGTCGAAGCATTATAAATCTGAAACCAGTGCGCTAATGACATCTGGATATTTAAGGAGTCAACAGCTGTTTTAATACGCTCGATTTTACCAGTCCCCAAAATGGGAATGATGCCAGAAGGATGCATTAATAACCATTGATAGAGGATCTGCTCTGTTTGGGTTACCCCCAGTTCTTGAGCTACAGCTTCTACGGCTTGAATCAGTCTAGTTCCTTTCTCGGTTTTGGGAGTTAGAAGTTCCCCACCAGCAAGTGGCGACCAAGCCATAGGGCGTATTTTTTTGGAGATCAGGTAATCTAGGTTTTGGTTTTCAAAATGCTCTAAAGAGTAAGCAGAGATCTCGATTTGGTTCGTGACTAGTGGTTCTTCAACAAAGGCTTGTAAGGACTCCAATTGCAATGGAAGGAAATTAGAAACCCCAAAATGATTTACCTTCCCACTAGACTTTAATTGATCAAAGGCTTTGGCTACTTCTTCAGGATTAAAAAATGGTGATGGTCGGTGCAATAACAACACATCTATATAATCGGTTTGCAGGTTTTTTAGGGATTGCTCAACTTGAGATATAATATATGAGGCGCTGTAATCGTAATACTTCAACTTGCGCTCTGGAAATTTATTGGTATTGAGTTTGATGCCGCATTTAGTAACCAGTTGCATTTGGTCGCGTAATAAGCTGTTATTTTTTGTCACTTTTCCAAAAGCAGCTTCACATTCGTGATTTCCATAAATATCAGCATGATCAAAAGTGGTGACCCCTATTTCTACCGACTCCTTGATAAAAGAGAGTAATTCTTGATGCGTTTTATTCCAGTCGATCAAGCGCCATATTCCCAATACCAATCTTGATATTTCTAAATGGGATACAAGTTTTGTTTTCATTTCCATAGGGACCAAAGTTACCATTCATTTTTAATTTAACGCTCCACACTATGTTGAATTAATTTAAGGTGGAATACCGCTTCAAATCATCGGCTTGTATGAATAATGGGAGCATTGGTCATTCTTCTAACTTCTCAATCTGGCTTCTATTGGTGTTCATGGTGCTTATCCGCAGCATGTTCAATTCATGAATGGTTCATATTTTTCAGAAAAGCTGCTGTCTTATTCAATAGACCGATCTTTACGTTGGTTGTGAACGATAGTGAAGATGGAAAGTCCCTTTTTAATGGTGTTGCAAGAAATTATCTATAAACCGATTAGGTTCCACTTCGTTTTTGTTTGTTATTCGTCAATATTTTTCTAGTTTAATTCAGTTAATTTTTAATTTCTTATTGATTTCTTTATATTTTTTAAAGGAATTGAACTTGTGCGAAATACAGGAGGAATAAGACTAAACATACTCTCGAGTAGGAATGCACTTGTGGATTGAATACAGTTTTGTAATATAAGGTTCTGTTGTTCTTTTTGTAAACGCGTTATTCAGGTAAAATAAGCATGGTGATTGCAAAAATATGTTGAGTCACTATGATGTTCTCAAATGAAAGCGAAAAACACTACCAAATAAAAATAACTTGGAATACACTTGATAGCGGAGAAGTTGCCAGACAGTCTTTGCAGTTTTGGTAAGTCAGCAAACAGTCTACTAGATCTGTAAACATATGTAAAAGGAGTCCGATTCCTAAAATCCGAAACGGCTTACGTAAAAACAAAAGTCCCACATAAAATACCATGGCATAGTAGGAATGTAACGGGTGGAAATTAATACTGCAGCGGTCAGCATCAAAAATAGGAGAGGCGAGAAGGTGGTCCAGGTCCACCAGCATCGTAAGAAGTAAAAGCAAGTAGGCGTTCTTCCATTCGTTATTAAAAAACACCAAAGCAATTCCCAACGGGAAAACTAGGTGTAAAAAATAATGGAGAACTGTTTGCATATAGCTGGACGAACTTGTTTTTTATTTAAAGAGCTAAATTACTGTTATTCTTGGTGGATAGTATGTTGTTTTTAAGGCAGCTGAATGTTTTTTACAAGATTTTTTTAGAACTTATTTCTAGTCAGTATTTATTGAAAAAAGCTACAGAATACCATAGTGAAACAAAAAAAAGACCCTGAACTGAATCAGAGTCTTTCTTGATGTACCCTATTTAACGGTACTAAAATTTATTTTACTTCTTCAAAGTCTACGTCTTCTACGTCACTTGTAGCGTCTGAGTCGTCAGAAGCATTAGCCCCAGCATCTGGACCAGGTTGTCCACCTTGACCGTCAGCTTGTGCTTTGTACATTTCTTCACTTGCAGCGGTCCAAACCTTATTTAATTTTTCAAGTGCTGGATCAATAACTGCTATGTCTTTAGACTCATAAGCAGCTTTCAATTCATTAAGTGCTTCTTCAATAGGAGCTTTTTTATCAGCAGGTAATTTATCGCCAAATTCTTCTAACTGTTGCTCTGTTTGGAAAATCATCTGATCTGCTGCGTTTAACTTATCTGCAGTTTCTTTAGCTTTTTTATCAGCATCAGCATTTGCAGTAGCATCTTGCTTCATTTTTTCAATTTCTTCCTCGCTAAGTCCAGAAGAAGCTTCAATACGAATATCTTGTTTCTTTCCAGTTGCTTTATCTTCAGCACTTACTTTGATGATACCGTTAGCATCAATATCAAAGGTTACCTCAATTTGTGGTGTACCTCTTCTTGCTGGCGGAATATCTGATAAGTGGAACCTACCTATGGTCTTGTTATCATTTGCCATAGCTCGCTCCCCTTGGATTACATGAATCTCAACACTTGGTTGATTATCTGCAGCCGTAGAGAATACTTGAGACTTTTTAGTTGGGATCGTTGTGTTGGACTCAATTAATTTAGTCATCACACCACCCATAGTTTCAATACCTAAAGAAAGTGGAGTAACATCTAATAAAAGAACGTCTTTTACATCACCTGTTAATACACCACCTTGAATAGCAGCACCTACAGCAACTACTTCATCAGGGTTTACTCCTTTTGATGGTTTCTTACCGAAGAATTTTTCAACAGCTTCCTGTACCGCAGGAATACGAGTAGACCCACCAACGAGAATGATCTCATCAATGTCTCCAGTAGAAAGACCTGCGTTTTTCAATGCCGTTTCACATGGAGCGATCGTTCTTTTTACTAAGTCGGCGATTAATTTTTCAAAAGCAGACTTGGTCAATGTTTTTACAAGGTGCTTAGGACCACTAGCAGTAGCAGTTACATAAGGCAAGTTGATTTCAGTCTGTGCACTTGAAGAAAGCTCAATTTTAGCTTTTTCAGCAGCTTCTTTAAGACGTTGTAAAGCCATTGGATCTTTTCTAAGATCGATATCTTCAGCAGCCTTAAACTCATCAGCTAACCAGTCGATGATTTTTTGATCTACGTCATCACCACCTAAGTGAGTATCACCATCAGTTGAAAGAACTTCAAAAACTCCATCACCTAATTCTAGGATAGAAACATCATGTGTTCCACCACCAAAATCAAATACTACGATTTTCTGATCGGTATCTTTTTTGTCTAATCCGTAAGCCAGTGCCGCAGCAGTAGGCTCATTGATAATACGTTCTACCTTAAGACCTGCGATCTCACCAGCTTCCTTAGTCGCTTGACGTTGAGAATCGTTAAAATAAGCCGGTACCGTAATTACGGCTCCAGTTACTTCGTATCCTAAATAATCTTCAGCGGTTTTCTTCATTTTTTGAAGAATCATCGCGCTTAATTCCTGTGGCGTATAAAGGCGCCCATCGATATCAACACGTGGGGTATCATTATCTCCCTTTACTACTTTATAAGGTACACGTCCAGCTTCATTAGTAGACTCGCTATATTTGTTACCCATAAAACGCTTGATAGAAGCAACTGTTTTTGTTGGGTTGGTTACCGCTTGTCTTTTTGCAGGATCACCTACCTTAATCTCACCACCTTCTACAAAGGCGATAACAGATGGGGTAGTTCTTTTTCCTTCTGCGTTAGGTATTACTACAGGCTCGCTTCCTTCCATTACTGAAACACAACTGTTAGTCGTACCTAAGTCTATTCCTATTATTTTACTCATTATAAATTATTTTAATTAAGATTCGATTTATTTACATCCTCGTTAAGTCAATGTTTGTGCCATGACAATTCTAATGACATGATGTCATTTTGACTGTCACTATCTCATGATAGTGGTGTCGTTCAAGTCCTTTATAAAGGTTTCGCTTTCGCGAAAGCGAGATCAAGACAAAGAATTTAGTGTGTCTTCCTCTTAACTAACAACAGTCAGGCTGATAGCAAGCTGCATTTGAAATATTGGGTAGCTCCTCTGCCTAACGGAATTACTAAGAGCTATCTCAAAAGTGAATCGAGTTGGTTTTCTGTATGTTGTATTTCTAGAGAGGAGAAAAGCCCGCAAAGAATACTACTAACACCTCTTTTGCTGAGATTTATCGAATTATGGGAAATAGCATGCGCCAGTTCTTTCCCATCTGTTACAGGACCTGAACCTATTTTTAACGATCAGATTTGATGACAAGCATTCTAAAAATCAGCTAGCATACTTTTATTTTCTATCGGCATTATGTTTACTTTTACCTTGTAAATTTGGTATCATAATGAAACAAAATTCTCCTGCTAAAATTGAAGCCATCAGTGTGTTTGACATGCTTAAAATAGGTGTAGGCCCTTCCAGTTCTCACACCTTAGGTCCATGGCGTGCGGCACGTCATTTTTTAGCGAAATTGAAAGATAAAAATAGATTGGAATTGGTGAAATCTATAGAAGTAGACCTTTACGGCTCGCTATCCTTAACGGGTAGAGGACATGCTACAGATCTCGCTTGTATTTTGGGACTTACTAATGCAGATCCAGAGACTTGTGCCATTGATGAAATCCCTGAAATTATAGACTATATAACCAATCAAAAGTTATTGCAACTCGACGGGGTTCATTTGATCTCCTTTGATCCAAAAACACAAATTCATTTCCATCGTAATTTTCTTCCGTTTCATCCCAATGCTTTTCGCTTTAAAGCCACCTTAAATAATGGGAAGCTAGTATTTGAAACCTATTACAGTATTGGTGGTGGTTTTTTTGTACAAAAGGAGCGTAAAAGATCTGCCAAACAAGTAGCTCTTTTTGAGTGTTTTCCAAGACCTATTGAAAAGGCAAGCGAACTTCTTGCCTATTGTGAACGCGATCAAATGTCAGTGTCACAAATTGTTCTTCAAAATGAAGAATACCTTCGGAGTCCCGAGGAGATCGATGAGCTATTTCGTAAAATTTGGGAGGTCATGTTGGATTCTATGTACATAGGTTGTCATACAGAAGGAGTACTTCCTGGGGGTTTAAATGTACGCAGAAGGGCTTATGATACCCATGAGCGTTTGCAAAAGGGTTCACCTTATTCCAATAAAGAAGAGTGGGTAGAAGCCATACGCGATACAGAAGTGAAATTTAGAGAAATTCTCAAATGGGTTTCTTGTTATGCGCTGGCGGTGAACGAGGTAAACGCTTCTTTAGGTCGCGTGGTTACGGCACCTACCAATGGAAGTGCTGGAGTGATTCCTGCCGTGATGATGTACTATATGACCATTGAAAATCACGATGCCGACTTTGAGGACGTCAAGAAATTTTTATTGGTAGCAGGAGAAATAGGAGCCCTCTTCAAAAAAGGAGCGACCATAAGCGCTGCAATGGGTGGCTGTCAGGCAGAAATAGGAGTGAGTAGCGCTATGGCTGCTGGTGCCTTAACAGAGCTTATGGGCGGTACACCAGCTCAAGTGCTAATAGCTAGTGAGATCGCCATGGAACATCACTTAGGCTTAACTTGTGATCCTATAGGCGGATTGGTCCAAATTCCTTGTATTGAACGCAATGCAATGGGGGCCATTAAAGCCATAAATGCTTGTGAGATGGCCCTAGAAACAGATGCTAAAAACGCTAAAGTTCCTTTAGATAAAGTCATAGAAACCATGTGGCAAACGGCTCAAGACATGAATACTAAATACAAAGAAACCAGTCAAGGCGGGCTGGCTGTTAATGTCGCACTTTCTGATTGTTGATTTTTTACAATTAGGATAGGTATGGTAAAGGACACACTAGCTTATTGTTTGAAAACTATGGTTGTGGTTCCCGCTTTTATTCTTTATTTTGGAATGAATAAAGTTAATACGGCGCTTATTGTAGTGCGAAAGGCTAACTAGTATTACATTTATACACTAACAAAGCATGATGACAAACGACCAAGTTCTAGCTGACCGATTACCAAACATAGAAGAAGCAGTTTTTCAAAAACATCCCAAAAGATTTTTAAACAAAAAATTGATCGCCAAAGTGATCATTTTCTTGCCTTTGCTGGTAGGTGTAGGGGTTTTATATTTTCTTGTAGAGGACATAACTTGGTTGTGGAAAGCAGCACTAGCAGCATGGGTATTCTTTTTCTTAACAGCTGTCTTTTTGGCTTACAAAGAGTATTTTGTACGGGGGTATGTATTGAGAGAACAAGATATTACTTATAAGAAAGGCTGGTTGTTCCACAGTCAAACAACTGTCCCTTTTAATAGAATACAGCATACAGAGATCAATCACGGACCTATAGACCGACTATTTAAGCTTTGTGAACTGGACATATTTACCGCAGGTGGAAGCGCTAGCGATTTAAGCATCAGCGGACTGGATCCTGAAGACGCGGCAAAACTAAAGGACTATATTTCTGGAAAACTGTCAGTACATGCTTGATTTAACTATACCTCAAAGACAGAGCAAAAAGATCATTCTATTTTACTTGTTCAAGAGTATTAAAGGTTTAATTCTTTACTTTTTGTTTGCCGCTATAGGAACAAAGTCTATGGGAGCTTATGGTTGGTACATGACTGCTTTCATTGGTTTTATAGCAGTCATATCACTCTTGTCTCCTGTTCTCAAATACATTTATTTTACCTTCCATATAGAAGATGATGAATTGATTATTCAAAAAGGATTCTTGCAAAAGGAGCGAAAAGCAATTCCTTTAGAACGCATACAGTCTATCAATATCAATCAAAATGTCGTACAACGTATTTTAGGAATTGTTTCTCTGGAAGTAGATACGGCTGGTTCCAAAGCTAAGGAATTGGAAATCCCTGGACTGGAGCGATCCTTTGCTAGCCAATTCAAGGAGTTGCTTCAAGAACGCAAAGAGAAAATTGTGGAAGAAATGGATGCAACCTCCGGAGTAGTTACGGAGAATAAAAAAGCAGATTTTAGCGATGAATCCACCACATCAGCTAAAATGTCTCAAGTCATAACAGAAGTAGTCATTCTTCAATTGAGTGTTATTGATATTTTAAAAGTAGGAATTACTCAAAATCACCTAAAAAGTGCCGGTCTTGCTATTGGAGTAGCTTTTGGAAGTTGGTACAAAATAAAAGATATAGTAGAACAATATTTTGGAGAATGGTTGGGGCAATTCTCGTTTGAAAATGTTGTTTCGGGAACCAGTATAGGACTTGCCGTTGCCGCTGTGATTTCTTTCATGTTTTTCTCGGTTGTGATTAGTATGTTACTAGCCATTAATAAATACTGGGATTTTAGTATGGTTAAAAAAGGAACCGATCTAGAAGTGAAAATGGGATTATTCAATAAAAAGGAAATTAAAATTCCATTGAGTAAAGTTCAGATTTTAGAATTCCATTCCAATCCGTTGAGGAAGTTGTTAAACTTTCAGACGGCTCAACTATATCAAGCACAATCTACCGACAACAAGCTGGGTAGTGTTTCTGTGCCCGCTTGTAAAGAAGTACACAGGATTTTATTACAACATTTGATCTTTAAACAACCGGTGGAAGAAACAGAGCAAGAACTTTATTGCAATCCTTTTTCTTATGCTCGATTAGCGTTTTATGTCATTTCTGCAGTTGCGATACCATTACTAGGAGCCGCTATTTATTTTGAAGTATATGTGGCACTTGGACCGGTGGTCGCAATTTCATTCTTTTTAGTTTTTGCGGCTTTTATGTACGGAAAGAATAGCAAAATCATCAAAGATGATGATTTTGTCGTTTTTAAGAAAGGATGGATTTTCCCTCAAATCATTATCTCACCAGTCTTTAAAACTCAAGCGGTAGAAAAATGGCGTAGTATTTTTTTAAAACGTAGAAGAGAAGCTCATTTTAAACTTCATAGTGCTGCTGGATCAAGAGGTCTTAGGTTCCTAGAGGAAGTTGCCTTAAATAAATTGATGAATACCATCAATAATGAAGTGATTTGTAGTGAAGAAAAATGGATGTAGGCTTATGAATACTAATTAAATTAGATTTTAAAAAACTCTTTATTTCAAAAAGTTGGAAGTATTTCTCTCCCGAAGCTAGTTTGGGACCAATTTCGCGAAAGTGAAATAAAACAAAATAGTCCAGACCTGATTTCATTACTAGCTATTGAAGCATAGCTACTTCAAACTTTCACGTTTATTAAACACTTCAAATTCTTTTGACAGGATCAAGTGTGCTACCTTTGTATCGTGCACGGAATAAATAAAAATTGAATAAGCAAGAACAATTAAAATCAAGTCGTTAAGTTCGTTTTCAGAGCTATTCTGTTTCTTGAGTATTGACTAAATTTTACATGCCTTATTTGGGTTTAAAAAGACTTGCTTATTCTCAATATTTTTGCTGTTAGTGCTTTGGGGACCTGATGAAGTGACCATCAATCACCTATCGCTTTTACTTAAATACCATTAGAGTATTTCCTCTTTTAAATGAATGCAGCAGTCCCATCTTATCGAGTGACGCCCTAGTAATAAGCATGATTCCAAGTTGATTATTCAGCTTGCCGAATAAGGAAAAGAGCTTAAAAATGAAGCGAGTCCAGTAGTGCCAAATGAAAGGCTACTAACATTGCTCACAGCAAATATAGAATTTCCAGAGATCACCCATTTAAAGGAATTATTGGAAGAATGAATTGGAGTACTGGATGAACAAAAATCAAAAATATTAAAAGAAATGGAATTATTAGAACGACTAAAGTGGCGCTATGCGGCAAAAGCTATGAGTGGAGAAAAAGTACCACAAGAAAAAATAGATAACATACTAGAGGCGGCAAGACTTGCAGCAACCTCTAGTGGATTACAACCTTTTGAAATTTATGTGGTAACTAACCAAGAAGTTAAAGAGAAAATTAGGCCTGTAGCTTGGAATCAATCCACCGTAACCGATTGTTCTCATTTGTTAGTTTTTGCAGCTTGGGATACTTACACCGCAGACCGTATCAATTACATGTTTGATTTAACCAATACCATACGTGGTTTTAAAAATGAAGGATGGGAAAATTACCGTCAGCAGCTCTTAAGCACCTATCCACAACAAGATGCTGAGGTAAACTTTAATCATGCGGCCAAACAATCCTATATCGCTTTTTCACATGCCTTAATTGCTGCTGCTTTTGAAGAAGTAGACGCCACCCCTATGGAAGGCTTTGATGCAGATGCTGTTGATGAGATTTTAGGATTGAGAGCAAAAGGCTTAAGATCCACAGTATTACTTCCTATAGGGTATAGAAAGCCATCAGAAGACTGGTTGGTCAACTTAGAAAAGGTGAGGAAGAGTACCGAAGACATGGTTACCATCATAGATTAATCTAACTAACTATGATATTGAAAAATTAATATATACAGCTATGGTACTTGCCTTGTTTGCAGCAATAAGTTGTAAAGATCAAAGCTAAATGGCAACTAGTGCCGATTTAAATAATAGTAGTAATCTTTAAAAAGAAAACAATATGAAAGTTTTATTTGTATTAACATCACACGATCAACTTGGAGACACTGGTAAAAAAACAGGATTTTGGGTAGAGGAGTTTGCTGGTCCGTATTACACTTTAACAGATAAAGGTGTTGAAATTACATTAGCAACACCTAAAGGTGGTAAAGCACCTATAGATCCAAGTAGTGATGCTCCAGATGCAGCAACAGAATTTACCAAGAGATTTGATAAAGACGAAGAAGCTCAAGAGTACATCAATAACACACATCAACTAGCAGATGTCGATGCTGCAGATTATGATGCGGTATTTTATCCTGGTGGACACGGACCTTTATGGGATTTGGCTAACGACGAAACATCCATTAAGTTGATCGAGACTTTTAACAGTCAAGAAAAACCTATAGGCTTTGTATGTCATGCTCCAGCAGCTTTGAAACGGGTTAAAGGAACTGATGGAAGTCCATTAGTGAAAGGAAAGAAAGTAACTGGATTTACCAACTCAGAAGAAGATGCGGTGCAACTTACTGATGTGGTGCCATTTCTAGTGGAAGACATGCTTAAAGAAAATGGAGGTGTTTATTCTAAAGGAGCTGATTGGACAGCATACGCATTACAAGACGGTAATTTGATCACAGGACAAAATCCGGCTTCCTCGGTATTGGTAGCAGAAAAACTATATGCCGCGGTCCATTAATGGAGTAAAAAAACATCAAAAGGATTACAATCATTTGGATTTGAGCTTTATGCACAAAAAAATATTTTCCAAATGATTTAGAAATACAAACTTTCCCTATTCTTTGACTTCAGCTGCTGATGTTTTTGGTAGTGTATTGATTAGAGAGGAAGCATTAAATCATTATAAAATGGTCCCCGTGAAAAAGCCACTTCAACCTGAAGTGGCTTTTTAGTTGTATTAAAAATAAAATTATGGTTCCTAAATATTGGAGTGCCACTTGCGCTTGCCTGCTGCTTATATCTTACCATTAATTTATCGGTGACCTAGCATGTCTTCTGGTTTCACCCATTCGTCAAATTCTTCTGAAGTAACGTATTCTAAAGCTAGTGCAGCAGCTTTAAGAGTGGTGCCTTCTTCATGTGCTTTATTTGCGATTTCGGCAGCTTTATAATAGCCTATTTTAGTATTTAAGGCAGTTACCAGCATTAAAGAGTTGTCGAGTAAGGATTTTATGGTTGCCGTATTAGGCTCAATACCCACGGCACAATTCTCATCAAAACTTCTACAAGCGTCGCCTATCAACTGCGCACTTTCTAGCACAGCTGCTGCCATAACTGGCTTAAACACGTTGAGTTCAAAATGTCCTTGCATGCCACCTACAGTAACTGTTGTATCATTGCCTATCACACGAGCACATACCATGGTGATGGCTTCTGCTTGTGTCGGATTTACTTTTCCAGGCATGATAGAACTTCCAGGTTCATTTGCTGGAATGATCAATTCGCCTATACCGCTGCGGGGACCACTAGCAAGCATTCTAATATCGTGAGCGATTTTATTTAATGAAACGGCTACTTGCTTTAAGGCACCATGAGTCTCTACGAGAGCATCGTGAGCCGCTAAAGCTTCAAATTTATTATCGGCTGTTTTGAAAGGCAATTCGGTAAAATGTGCAATATACTCTGCTACCTTTACGTCATAACCTCTAGGGGTATTAAGTCCAGTACCTACGGCGGTTCCCCCTAGAGCGAGTTGACTCAAGTGAGCTAGTGTATTTTCTAAAGCGATGATCCCAAAATCCAGTTGCGATACATAACCAGAGAACTCTTGCCCAAGGGTTAGAGGTGTTGCATCCATCAAATGTGTGCGACCAATTTTTACAACGTCTACAAATTCAATAGACTTATTATGCAAGGTATTTCGCAGTTGTTTGATTCCAGGAATGGTATTTTCTACTACTTTTTTATAACATGCAATGTGCATTCCTGTAGGAAAGGTATCGTTAGAAGACTGCGATTTATTCACATCATCGTTAGGTTGTATGATTTTTTCACCTTCACCTACTGTTTTACCAGCGAGCTGTTGTGCACGGTTTGCGATCACTTCATTTACATTCATATTAGACTGTGTTCCAGAACCAGTCTGCCAAATAACTAATGGAAATTGGTCATCGTGTTTTCCATCTAATATCTCATCACAAACTTGAGCAATTAAATCGCGTTTCTCTTCTGCAAGAACTCCTAGATCACAGTTGGTGAAAGCAGCAGCTTTCTTTAAATAAGCAAATCCATAAATGATTTCTAGCGGCATACTACCAGAAGCACCTATTTTAAAATTCATACAGGAGCGCTGTGTTTGCGCACCCCATAGCTTATCTGTTGGGACTTCTACGTCCCCCATTGTATCTTTTTCTATTCTATATTGCATGTGATTGAATTTTTAACAAATATAAAACCTGCAGTTTGTTTAATCGTCTGATTATAGATAATTATAACAAGATACAACAAGAGGATCTTCTTCAATAACTCAAGTTGAAAGCGAGATTATGAAAGGAAGTCCAAGACAGTAATGAAAGATAATAAGGGGAGCCAGTTTTATAAACAGTTTTTTGTTAATAAATGACGTGTAGTCTTTGAATTTTTAGGTTGTAGTCTTTATCTTTGCACCAAATAAAGAAATACAATGTTCGATTTTGATCAATACTTAGGCTTTTTAGCTTTTTTAGGAATTCTAACTTTAGGGTTTTGGCTAATGATTTTTTTGACGGCAATTATACCCTATTGGATAACAGGTTCTTTATTAGAAAAAAGAAAATTAAAAAAAGAAGCAAAACTTAAAAAGCAAGAAGTAAATAGTTCCTTATAAGGAATTGATATACCCTATTTTGAAAACCGTTCAGCTACTGCTGAACGGTTTTTTTATGCCTTAATCCTAGGAACAACTGATGTTCATAGATCATATAATCAATCAAACATCAAAAGTAAATAAGCTCTGTTTTATAGGTATTAGTAACCTATGTTGCACTATGTGGTTTCATCCATTTATGCTCTATTTTAACTCCTTGGAAGCTGTTAAGAATAGTCACGAGGAACAACTCCTGCACAAGAAAAAAAGGGAAAAAAGTACGAAAATTTGACAATGTTTTCTTATTAACTACACAGCAATAGGTGCTTTTCAATATTAAGAAAGCAGCGTTTAAAGTTGCACATTAGGTCCTTATCAACATCAAAAGACTAAGAAAAGAACTCAATAGATTGCTTTTGGCACTTTATTTAGAATCAACACAGGGCATGAAAGTGGTTTCAACGCATCCCCAATTTGACACGTACGCCAAGGAACGCAGTACTTACAACCCCTTATTTATTGAGGCATAATTTTAAAAAGCCACTTTTCAAGTGCCTTTTTTTATTTCTTGTTGCGAGCCTAGCTACAAGATTTTATATTTACACCATATAATAAGTAACTATTAAACTTTAGAAATGGGTAGAGCATTTGAATTCCGCAAGGCGCGTAAAATGAAACGATGGAGTGCCATGTCTAAGGCCTTTACAAGAATAGGTAAAGACATTGTCATAGCAGTAAAAGAAGGTGGGCCAGATCCTGAAACCAACTCTAGATTAAGAGCGGTGATACAAAACGCCAAGGCGGTTAACATGCCTAAAGTAAATGTAGAGCGCGCCATTAAAAAGGCTACCGATAAGGATACAGCCAACTATGAAACCGTACTTTTTGAAGGGTATGCACCTCATGGTATTGCAGTACTTGTAGAAACCTCCACAGATAATAATAATAGAACGGTGGCAAACGTGCGCAGTTATTTTAATAAATGTGATGGCAACCTAGGCACTTCTGGATCGGTTGAATTTATGTTCGATCATAAATGTCATTTTAGAATCCCAGCAGGCAACTTAGATTTAGATGAGCTGGAATTGGAATTGATAGACTATGGTGCTGATGAGTTGTTCTTTGATGAAAAGGATGAAGACGATGACAATTCTGTAGATGGTATTATCATTTATGCAGAATTTCAAAATTACGGTACTTTGCAAAAAGCATTAGAAGAGATGAACCTAGAAATATTGAGTTCAGATTTTGAATATATTCCTACCATTCAAAAGGTAGTGACAGCTGAGCAAAAAGAGGATATCGATAAATTACTGGAGAAGTTAGATGATGATGACGATGTAAATAATGTGTATACCACCTTAAAAGAAGAGGAATAAACAAGCGATGATAGGTTTTTTTTGATAGCACCTGTAGAGATGTTTCGTTGTGTTGAAATCAAGACAGTATTAAGTGATGTTTAATGACATTCCTTACTATAGCAATTATGTTATACTTCTTTAAAATAGTAACTTAGAGGCAAAGTTTAAAATGATTTATTTTATGGTAAAAGAAAAATATCAAAGCGTCTTAGACTTAGGAGAAAAATTAAACATCCAAAACGGAGATGTACAGATAAATGGGGACACATTAGAAATAAGAGGTACCGCTGCAACTCCTTATCATAAAAATTTATTGCTAGATGAAATTAAAAAAATAGGTGGAGCTAGTCCATCAGATTTAATAGCAGACATTAAAGTTGCCGATGAATCCATATATGCAAAGCATGTGGTAAAAAATGGAGAGTCCTTAAGCCTTATTGCAACACATTACTTTAAGAATCCACTAAGATACCGGCAAATTTTTGTTGCTAACATCGACATATTAAAAAACCCGGATTTGATTCATACAGGTCAGGAGTTAGTAATTCCTAATTTATAATTATCAACCTATTCTATTTAGGTAAAAAGACTCACAATTTGCGAGTCTTTTTTTTAGCTTGACTCACATAACACAGCGCTTTTATCGTCGAGGAAGATCATTATCTAAATCTTTAAGAGGTAATTGAGAAGTCCCCATTAAATAGGAGTCGACATGATGCGCTGCTTCTCGACCTTCAGAAATTGCCCAAACTATTAAGGACTGACCGCGTCGCATATCTCCAGCAGCAAATATTCCATCGACGTTGGTTTTATGGTTAGAGGGGTCTGCTTTTATATTTCCTCTCATATCTGTATCTAGGCCTAACTGGTCAATCAACGTTTTTTCTGGTCCAGTAAAGCCTAAGGCAAGCAACGCCATATCACATTTCCATGTTTTCTCTGTTCCTTTGACCTCTTTTAATTCTGGTCTTAGCTGACCTGGTTTTTTAATCCATTCTACATCCACAGTTATCAGGCCGGTGAGATTTCCTTTTTGGTCTCCTATAAATTCTTTAGTAGAAATGCTAAAAACTCGTTCTACGCCTTCTTGATGTGAAGAGGTGGTTTTTAAACGCATAGGGAAATAGGGCCAGGGTTGTTCTTCTGACCTTTCTATAGTAGGTCTGGATAGGATTTCAAAGTTGGTTACAGAGGCTGCTCCGTGTCTATTAGAGGTTCCTATGCAGTCAGAACCTGTATCGCCACCACCTATAACCACTACATTTTTATCGGTGGCCATGATGACTTCTTCCCATTCTTGAAAACCGTCTACACGTTCATTATTTTGCTTTAAAAAATCCATTGCTTGATAGACCCCTTTAAGATGTGCTCCTTTGATAGGAATCCTTCTTCTTATGGTAGCACCTCCGCAAAGAACAATGGCATCGTGATCACTTTTAAGTTTTTCAACGCTGATATTTTTACCAACTTCAGAATTTGTTTTGAAAATAATTCCTTCTTCCTCTAAAACTTGTAGACGTCTATCGATCACGTCTTTTTGTAATTTAAAATCTGGGATTCCATATCTTAATAGGCCACCTATTTTTGCGTCTCGTTCATAAATAGTAACGCTATGACCAGCGCAGTTTAACTGTTGAGCTGTTGCGAGCCCTGAGGGTCCAGAACCTATAACAGCGACAGTTTTATCGGTTCGTTTCTTTGGAGGTTGTGCCTGCACCCATCCTTCTTCAAAAGCTTTTTCGGCAATATTCTTTTCTATATTCTCAATACTTACAGGATCTTCATTAATTCCTAGTACACAAGACTCTTCACAAGGAGCTGGACATAACCTTCCTGTAAATTCAGGGAAGTTATTGGTGCTGTGTAAAATTTGAGCAGCTTCTTTCCAGCGGCCTTTATACACCATGTCGTTAAAATCAGGAATCAGATTACCTAGCGGGCAGCCACTATGGCAAAATGGGACACCACAGTCCATGCATCGTCCTCCTTGTTTTTTTAGTTCGGGCTCTTTAAGAGGTACGGTAAATTCTTTATAATTCTCTACTCGTTCTTGAACAGGTAAATAAGTTTCATCTGCTCTTTTATATTCTAAAAATCCGGTTGTTTTTCCCATCTCTAATTTCTTTAATTCTTTTAAAACTGTTGCTTATGACCTTTTGTTGAAATCACTTTTAAGACTCCAAGTTTTTGCTATATATCCCTATACCACAGTGCTCCATTTCTTTTTAGTCATCAAACAGTTTTTGTATTCTCTTCTTCTAATCTCAATAAGGCCAGTCGGTACTCTTCAGGCAACACTTTTACAAAATGTGTCACTTCTTGTTCCCAGTTTTCTAACAATCGCTGGGCTAATGGACTCAATGTCATGTTGTAATGTTCTTCGACTAGTTCTTTTAAAGTATGTAAATCGCCTGTAGTTTCTACAGGGATGAAATTGAGGCCATCCGTATTGGACTTGGATACCAGAGTGTGGTCTTTATCATATACAAAGGCGATACCTCCGCTCATTCCAGCGCCAAAGTTTCTTCCTACACCTCCTAAGATCACTACAGTTCCACCCGTCATGTATTCACATCCATGGTCACCTATGCCTTCTACAACTGCTTGAACTCCAGAATTACGAACACAAAAACGTTCACCAGCTTTTCCATTGATAAAAGCTTTACCAGTGGTAGCCCCATAAAAGGCAACATTACCTATAATCACATTTTCCTCTGGTGCAAATGTGGATTCCATTGGGACTTTTACAATCAATTTTGCCCCAGAGAGTCCTTTACCTATGTAGTCATTAGTGTTTCCGGTAACGCTCAGTGTAAGCCCTTTTGCTGCAAAGGCTCCAAAACTCTGCCCAGCAGATCCTTTAAAATTCACTTTAAGGGTATTATCAGGAAGTCCGTTAACTCCGTAGATCTTTGAAATTTCATTACTGAGAATAGTGCCGACAGCCCGATCTTCATTAGTAATGTCAAAGTCTAAAATGGTTTTCTCCTTTCTAAATAAAGCGGGATGTGCTTTACTGATGATTTTAAAGTCTAAAGCTTTTTCAAGATCGTGATTTTGCTTTGTTGTATTTCTTAAAGCCACCGTATTAGGAACATCTACTTTATGTAGGATAGGAGAGAGGTCGAGTCCCATCGCTTTATAAGAATCTATAGATTTATTTCTGTCTAGTTTTTGAACTTGACCTACCATTTCATCAACGGTTCTAAAGCCTAATTGTGCCATAATCTCGCGTAATTCCTGAGCGACGAAATACATGAAATTCACAACGTATTCTGGTTTTCCTTTAAACTTCTTACGCAATTCTGGGTTTTGTGTGGCTATACCTACAGGACAGGTATTTAAATGACAGACACGCATCATGATGCAGCCAGAAGCAACTAATGGAGCGGAGGCAAAACCAAACTCTTCAGCACCTAATAAAGCTGCAACGGCGACATCACGACCAGTTTTTAATTGACCATCACATTCCAATACCACTCTATTGCGCAAGTCGTTCATGACTAGTGTTTGTTGTGCTTCTGCAAGGCCCAATTCCCAAGGCAAACCTGTATGTTTAAGCGATGTAAGTGCTGCGGCACCAGTTCCACCATCGTGACCAGAGATGAGGATCACATCGGCTTTTGCCTTTGCCACTCCAGCGGCAACAGTTCCTACACCTACTTCTGAAACCAACTTCACATTAATACGGGCTTCTCGATTAGCCGATTTTAAGTCATAAATTAATTGAGATAAATCTTCAATAGAATAAATATCGTGATGAGGTGGTGGCGATATCAATCCTACGTAGGGTGTAGAGTTACGCGTTTTTGCAATTGCTGCATTTACTTTAGGTCCAGGCAATTGTCCACCTTCACCTGGTTTAGCTCCTTGAGCCATTTTAATTTGGATTTCGCTAGCATTAGTCAAGTAATTAGAAGTTACTCCAAATCTTCCTGAGGCCACTTGTTTAATAGCGCTGTTTTTCCAGTCTCCGTTTACATCCTTATAGAATCGTTCTTGGTCTTCACCACCTTCTCCAGAATTGCTTTTTCCAGAAATACGATTCATTGCAACGGCCAGATTTTCATGGGCTTCTTTAGAAATAGAACCATAAGACATCGCTCCAGTCTTGAATCTTTTTACAATTGCAGTCCAAGGCTCCACTTCATTGATATCTATAGGGTCAAAGTTGGTAAACTCAAAGAGACCTCTAATCGTCATCAATTGTTTTTGCTGATCATTGATTAATGCAGCGTATTCTTGGTAAACTACAGGTTTGTTACTCCGCACAGCCTCTTGAAGCTTGGCAATGGACATCGGATTGAACAAGTGTTTTTCTCCCTTTCTTCTCCATCGGTATTCACCACCTATTTCAAGATCAAAGTTGGTTGGTTGTTTCGCTTTCGCGAAAGCGGTATCATAACGTTTATGAATATCTTTTTCAATCGCATGCAAACCAATTCCCTGAAGTCGTGTTATTGTGCGAGGGAAGTATTGTTCTACCACTTTAGAATTGATTCCTATACATTCAAAAAGTTGAGAACCACGGTAAGAATTTAATGTAGAGATTCCGATTTTATTCATCACTTTTAAAACCCCTTTACCTATGGCTGCATTAAAGTTTTGGATGGCAATCTGTGGGTCATCCAATTCTAGTAAATCTATATTGTTCTCAATGATCTCATTTACCATATACGGGTTGATCGCACTGGCTCCATAACCAAATAATAAAGCAAAATGATGTACCTCACGAGGCTCAGCAGACTCGATGATCAAACTGGCTCTAGAACGTTTTTTGAGTTTTACCAATCCGTTATTGATATAACTACAAGCCAGAAGTGCTGGAATAGGAGCGCTGTCTTTACTTACTTCACGGTCTGATAGAATGATGATGTTGGTCCCTTGATCAATTGCTTTGGCAGCGTTTCCTAGAAGTCTTTCCAGAGCATCTTCTAAACCATTATGACCTTTCTGTACTTCATAAACCATAGGAATAGATATGATATTAAAGTGATCATGCTTGAAGTTTTTTACTTTATCCAGATCTTGCTTAGAAATCACTGGATTCTGAATTTTCAGTTTTCTACAATGAATATCATTAATATCAAAGATGTTAGAATCGCTTCCTAAAGTGAGGCTTATATCCGTGATCAACTTCTCTCGTATTCCGTCCAGCGGTGGATTAGTCACTTGTGCAAACAGCTGTTTAAAGTAATTATAAATGAGCTGTGGACGTTCTGATATCGCAGCAATAGGGGCGTCATTTCCCATGGATCCTATAGGCTCTTTACCCAGATTTGCCATAGGAAGAATAATGCGGTCTATTTCTTCTTGTGTGTATCCAAATAATAATTGTCGTCTGACTAGCGACTCCTGATTGAGAAATACAGGACATTCATTGTACGGAATGTCTTTTAAATACACGAGATTTTGATCCAGCCATTTTTGGTAGGGATATCTAGAGGCAATTTCCTGTTTGATCTCTTCATCATTTATAATTCTTCCAGCGCTCATGTCCACTAAAAACATTTTTCCTGGTTCTAGTCTTCCATGCAGTTCTACATTAGCAGGCGCTATATCGATAACTCCAGTTTCTGACGACATGACTACGTAGCCATCTTTAGTAACCGTATATCTGGAAGGTCTTAATCCGTTTCTATCCAGAACGGCACCTATGTAATTGCCATCGGTAAAAGGAATAGAAGCAGGGCCGTCCCATGGCTCCATAAGGCAAGAATTAAATTCATAAAAGGCTTTCTTTTCTGGAGACATGTCAGGGTTTTTTTCCCATGCTTCTGGTACCAGCATCATCATGACTTCGGGTAGCGATCTCCCTGTCATTAATAACAGCTCTACCACCATATCCATAGAAGCAGAATCAGATTTACCTGGAAGTACAACCGGTAAAACCTTCTTAAGGTCTTCACCGAACCAATTGCTTTTCATGAGCTCTTCTCTAGAAAACATTCGGGCTACATTACCTCTTAAGGTATTGATTTCTCCATTGTGACACATGTATCTAAACGGCTGTGCCAAGTCCCAAGTAGGGAAGGTGTTTGTAGAAAATCGCTGGTGTACCAATGCTAGTCTAGTAACAAAAGAAGGTTCATTTAACTCTTTATAAAAAACCTTAATATCACGAGGACGCAATAATCCTTTATATATGAGAATTTTAGTTGAGAAACTGGGAAGATAAAAGAAAGAGCTTTCAGAAAGTTTAGAACTATATATAGTGTGCTCTGACGTTTTACGAGCGATGTATAATTTTAAATTGAAGTCAAATTCACTTTGGTCCTTAGGCTTTTCTACAAATAATTGCTTGATAAAAGGCTGTGATACTTGTGCGATTTCTCCTAATACAGACTCATCCACTGGAACATCCCGCCATCCTAAGATCTCTAATCCCTGTTTTTTAATTTGCTCTTCAAGAATATCAATACAGTAGTCTTGTTGATTAAGCTTGCGTGGAAGAAAAAGATTACTTACAGCATAATTCCCCGCGGGCGGAATCGCGAAGTCACAAACACGTTCAAAAAAATCATGTGGAATATCAATGAGTATTCCAGCTCCATCTCCAGTTCTACCATCGGCACTCACCGCACCACGGTGTTCTAATTTTTCTAAGATTTGAAGTGCTTTGTGTATAATGTCGTTAGACTTAGTTCCATGAAGGCTACAAATAAAACCTGCCCCACAATTATCGTGTTCAAATTCTGGAAGGTATAGTCCTTGTTTCTTAAGCATGTGTTGGATTTTAGGGGTAAAATGAAAAGCAAATGATTTTAAAGGTAGCTTTCAATCTACTGAACTCCTAATGCTTAGGTGATTTTTATTAATATCTAAATTTTGTTTTATGATAATTATCAATTTGGAAGAATACAAGCTTTTAAATAAGATTATCGAAATCACATTTTAGATTTATTTAACAAAGAGACTTTAATTTCTTGAAATAATTGGATGTAAGTATTGTTTTTAACGAGGAATATATATTCAAAAGCAGGCACTAATTAGGGAATTTATAATTAAAGAGCGATTGATGTCATTTTATATATGGAGGTGCCGCCCTAAAAAGAATTCCGTATATCATTCTCTGTTGGAGGAGGAAGGTTAAGAGTAGGTAGAACTAAAAAGCCACTAACTTTTTGCTAGTGGCTTTTTAATGACACATAGCATTAAAAAGGAGGAGAAGTTTATTTAAAAAATAGGATCTCCTACTAATACTCTTACTTTAAGAAAAAAGGTGCTATTTGAACATATCCATACCAGGGATACTAGGCATGCTGTTTTTAGCAACGGCAGCAACTTCAGCATCGTAAATCGCTTCGGCTTTAGAAAGTGCTTTGTTGGTCACTAGTACAAGATAATCTTCTAATTGTTCTTTGTCCTCTAAAAGTTCTTTTGCAATGTTGATGTTTTTAATTTTTCGGCTTGCGGTAACCGTTACTTTTAAAAGGCCATCGCTAGATTGTTCGTCTATCAATACCGCATCCATTCTCTTTTTAGTTTCTTCTACTTTTAGTTGGGTTTCTTTGAGTTTGCCCATCATATCTCCGAACATAATTTCTATTTTTTATAGGTAATGTTGTAACGTGTTTATGGTTATTCCGCTTTCGCGAAAGCGAGAACAAAATTAACTATATCACAACCATAGTAACAAATGGAATGCAATTTTATATCTTGCGGCGCTTTTAAACTTAAAGATTTTTATGGCTCATCAGGCACCTATTGCAAAGAAAATTACCCACGTTCACGACATGCATGGACATCAACGAATTGATAATTACCATTGGATGACAGCGCGTGATGCTCCTGAAGTTATTGATTATTTAAAAAAGGAAAATGAGTATTACGATGCAAGTACGCAGCATACAGCAACTTTAAAAGAAATTCTTTTTAAGGAAATCAAGTCTCGTATTAAGGAAGATGATGAGTCTGTTCCTTACCTATTAAATGGGTACTGGTACATCAGTAAAATGGAAACAGGTGAGAGCTATCCTTATTTTTACAGGCGTAAAGACGGTAGCGAGGAGAAAGAATTGCTTTTTAATGTCAATGAAATGGCTATTGGTCATGATTTTTATAAGCTTACGTCTTTAAATATATCACCAGATAATAAGCTAGTTGCCTATGCGGTGGATACTAAAGGCAGAAGAGAATACACGATCCATATAAAGAATCTAGAAACAGGTGAAACCTTTAAAAATAATTTAGAATTCACAACTGGAGGATCTGTTTGGGCAAACGATAATACAACACTTTTTTTCACACGTAAAGATCAACAAACTTTACGTGCTAATAAGATTTTCAAATACAAAATAGGTCATCCAGCTTCTTCTAACGAGATGATCTTTGAAGAGAAAGATGAAATCTTCAATTGTTTTGTTTACAAAACCATGTCAGAGCGTTTTATTATGATTAAATCATCTTCTACGCTATCTGATGAAGTGCGTTTTATAGACGCAGATTTACCGCACAGTGATTTTAAGATGGTTCAAGAACGCCAGCCAAAAATGGAATACAGCGTGTCTCATTTTCAAGATAGTTTTTATATCATGACAAATAAAGATGAAGCCACCAACTTTAAAATCATGAGAACTGCCATAGCAACACCAGAGATGGAAAATTGGGAAGATTTTATTGCACATGATCCAGAAGTGCTACTGGAAGATTTTGATCTTTTTGAGAAATACGTTGTTATTTCAGATCGTTTTAACGGCTTGAATCGTATTAGAATCAAGTCCTGGGACGATACAGTAGATTACTTTTTACCCTTTGATAACGAAACCTATACCGCTTTTACCAGTGCTAATTTCCAGTTCAAGACCAATAAGTTACGCTACAATTATAACTCGATGACCTTGCCTCCATCGGTTATCGAATTTGACATGGAAACTAGGGAAGAGGTGATCTTAAAAACGCAGCATATAGAGGATCCCAATTTTGATTCTGAAAACTATATATCAGAGCGTGTATGGGCAACTGCTTCTGATGGTGTTAAGGTCCCTATCAGTTTGGTGTATAGGAAGGATTTGAAAAAAGCTGATGGGAATCCGCTGCTGCAGTATGGCTACGGGAGTTATGGGAGCACCATCGACCCTTACTTTTCTATTTCTAGGCTGAGTTTGCTGGACCGTGGATTTATATTTGCGATTGCACACGTTAGAGGTGGGGAGTACTTAGGTAGGCAATGGTATGAAGAAGGGAAGATGTTTAAAAAGCGTAATACGTTTACCGATTTTATAGCTTGTAGTGAGTTTTTAATCAAAGAAAACTACACGACTTCCAATCATCTCTATGCTTCCGGAGGAAGCGCAGGCGGTTTACTAATGGGAGCAATTGTAAATATGGCGCCACATTTATATAAGGGAATCTTAAGTGCTGTTCCTTTTGTAGATGTAGTTACTACAATGTTAGATGATAGCATACCACTTACCACAGGAGAATACGATGAATGGGGAAATCCCAACATCAAAGAGAGCTATGATTATATGTTGAGTTACTCCCCTTATGATCAAGTAATCGCCCAGAATTATCCGAATATTTTAGTGACTACAGGTTATCACGATTCACAAGTACAGTATTGGGAACCTGCTAAATGGGTAGCTAAGTTGAGAGAGTTTAAAACGGATTCCAATTTAATACTATTTAAAACAGACCTTTCAAGTGGGCATAGTGGCGCATCTGGAAGATATGATGCTCTAAAAGAAGTAGCTGTAGATTTTGCTTTTCTGTTAGACCTTGAAAATAGTAACGGCTAGATTTTTTTATGTAGATTTGTCAAGTTTTAAGTTAAAAGTGATGCACACAGAATTTTTAGTTAGGTTTTTTAAAATTGAAAACAAAACTAAAAGTTCCAAGCAAAAACCAACATATGAGCGACAACATTAAAGCGTATAATAATGTACTGGAATTAATAGGAGAAACCCCTTTAATAAAACTTTCTAAGTCAGTAGAAACATTTCTAGGTAGTTATTACGCTAAAGTAGAGGCTTTCAATCCAGGGCATTCTTCCAAAGATCGTATAGCACTTCATATCATTGAAGAAGCAGAACGCAAAGGGATTCTAAAGGCAGGCGATACCATAATAGAAACTACTTCTGGAAATACGGGTTTTAGCATTGCGATGGTAAGCCGTATCAAGGGTTACGACTGTATTCTTGCGGTAAGTTCAAAATCTAGCGCAGATAAAATAGACATGTTAAAGTCTATGGGAGCAAAGGTTTATGTTTGTCCCGCTAATGTCAGTGCGGATGATCCACGTAGTTATTATCAAGTAGCAAAACGTCTTCATGATGAAATTAAGAACAGTATTTACATCAATCAATATTTCAACGACTTGAATACAGAGGCACACTACTTATCTACAGGTCCTGAAATATGGAATCAAACTGCTGGGGAAGTCACCCATTTAGTGGCTTGTAGTGGAACAGGAGGAACTATTTCAGGTACTGCAAGATTCTTAAAAGAGCAAAATCCGAAGGTTAAAATTCTAGGGGTTGACGCCTATGGTAGCGTTCTTAAGAAATATCACGAGACACAAGAATTTGATAAAGAGGAGATTTATCCTTATCTTATTGAAGGTTTGGGTAAGAACTTGATTCCTACTGCTACTGATTTTGAGGTGATCGATAGTTTTACTAAAGTTAAAGATGAGGATGCTGCGCATATGGCACGTCAAATTTCACAAACAGAAGGCTTATTTGTAGGGTACACAAGTGGAGCGGCTATGCAAGCAGTAAAACAATTGGCTGCTTCAGGAGAGTTTGATGAAAACTCTAAAGTGGTTGTTATTTTTCCAGACCATGGTTCTCGCTATATGAGTAAAATTTATAACGATGAATGGATGCAGGATCAAGGTTTTTTTGATTCCAAATCAACGGCTACTCAGCAACACATAGAATACATCAAGTAGGTTAGACAAAGATTTAACATATCATAAACCCTTGTATTACAGAAATATAGGGGTTCTTTTATTGGTTTTCTTAAAAATTAACCCGCCCATATTTGGATAACCACCTAGTTATCAACAGATTATTGTTATCAACTTGTTTATTATGCACGCATAAGGAATGTTTCAATTGTGTTTAGAATTGTATCTTTGCAGTGTTATAACATTCTTATGAAAGATTTATTTGATAAAATTTACAAAGACAAAGGCCCGCTAGGCAAATGGGCTAGTGTAGCTGAAGGATATTTTGTATTTCCAAAGCTAGAAGGTCCTATATCGAACCGCATGCATTTTAATGGTAGAGAAGTGATTACCTGGAGTGTCAATGATTATTTAGGACTTGCTAATCATCCTGAGGTAAGAAAAGTTGATGCAGAGGCTGGAGTTCAATTTGGTAGTGCCTACCCTATGGGAGCACGCATGATGAGTGGTCATACAGACTTACATGAACAACTGCAGAATGAGTTAGCAGCATTTGTCAATAAAGAAGCATCCTATTTATTAAATTTCGGTTATCAAGGCTGCATGTCTACTGTAGATGCGTTGGTTGGTAAAGACGATGTCATTGTATATGACGTAGATGCGCATGCTTGTATTATTGATGGGGTACGCTTACATCAAGGTAAACGATTTACCTACAAACATAACGATCTAGAAAGTATAGAAAAAAACTTGCAACGCGCCACTAAAATTGCAGAGCAAACCGGTGGGGGAATTCTAGTAATCTCTGAAGGCGTTTTTGGAATGCGCGGGGAGCAAGGAAAATTAAAAGAAATAGTTGCCCTTAAGAAAAAGTATACGTTCCGTCTTTTTGTGGACGATGCACATGGTTTTGGTACCTTAGGTAAAACTGGTGCTGGAGCAGGAGAGGAGCAAGGCATACAAGATGATATCGATGTTTATTTTGCCACTTTTGCAAAATCTCTTGCTAGTACAGGTGCTTTTATAGCAGCTGATAAAGAAATTATCGATTATTTAAAGTACAATTTACGTTCTCAAATGTTTGCAAAATCTCTACAATCACAATTAGTGGTAGGAGCTTTAAAACGTCTTGATATGTTGCGCACTATGCCAGAGCTTAAGGAAAAGTTATGGGAAAATGTAAATGCACTACAAAATGGTTTAAAAGACAGAGGCTTTGATATAGGTACCACACAGTCCTGTGTAACTCCTGTTTATTTGAAAGGAAGCATCCCAGAAGCGATGGCTTTGGTTAAAGACTTGAGGGAAAACTTTGGGATATTCTGTTCTATTGTTGTTTACCCGGTAATACCTAAAGGATTAATCTTATTAAGATTGATCCCTACTGCTTCTCATACCATGCAAGACATTGAGGAAACGTTAACCGCATTTGAAGGAATACGTGAGCGATTAGATAGTGGTGTTTATAAAAGACTTAGCGCAAGTGTAGCTGCCGCTTTTGCATAACTAGGACACCAAATAAGTATAGATATAAATGGTTAAAAGCTCTGTTTTTCACAGAGCTTTTTTATTTAAAATAACTAAGCAATGATTCTTTTGTAATCTCGACTTTTGGTTTGATAAAATACATTCCTTACTTACGCTATAGTCTATTAAGGCGTTAGTTTATATAGTGATGCTTGCTGCACGACGCTAATGGGATAACTAACGACTTCATATCCCGCAGCTTCACCTGTTTTTTCTTTATTCTTTAATACTGACATAGTAATCATAAAATCCATACGGTCTTGGTAAAAAACTTCGCTATTTTGTAATAAATTACCAGCAACTTCATAAGTGCTAAATAAGGTGTTTTTAGAATAAGCTACAGGTAGTAAAATACCGTTATTTTCATCGAGTTCATAAATGTTAGGGTTTTCTGTCTGAATTAATGTGTAGGCTCTTTCTGATCTTTCGGCTCCATAATATATTTTATAATCGTATTTTAAATGATCAGTTGTGGGGAGAAGATGAAACTCCATTGGAATGATTTCTATTCCATTACTTGTCGTGTTCATTAGGTCTCCTTTATAGATGCCTAAAAAATCATCTGGAAATATCAGTTCTTTTTTGATTTCTTCCACATAAGGCGCTAAGGTTATAGTGTGTTCCTTAGGTGTTGTTTTACAGTTTACTAAAACCAGTAGGAGTGCGATTACAGGCCATTTTTTCATTTGTCTAAAATATAAATTTATTTACTTTGATTGATGATATCCTATAAAGTTTATTAATAAAAGAAGTCCCAAGCCGTCTATAAATAACACCTTAGGACTTCTAACCAACCAACCAAAAAAACTTTATGAAAATTACTTTATATCACTTAACTGTTACAATATCAATACATGTGCCAAACTATTATGCATGCATAATGAAATAAAAAGCAATTCAGTTAATTTCATTTCTATCGTTATGATGTTTTTTGTTCTGATGTAGGAGTCCTAGGAGATGATGCCGGTACCGAAAGGGTGTCTAAAGGAACTGGTTAACGTAGTAAAGAAATTTATGTTGTTTAAAAATATATGACACGTACTATATTCTTTCAATAGGTTGTTTTATTAGATGATGGGTCTCAACTTAATTTATTTTTTGAAGCAAGTATGCCGAGGGCCTAAGTTGCAATGATCCTATTTTTAATGAGCCAACATCGTGATCTGTACCGTCATTAAAAATGTAAGCTTCCAACTACATTGATCTATTTTGTTATAAAAATTACAATTCGGTAATTTTTTCATAACACTAGTAAAGCTATCAAGATATTAGGCTACAAATAATTAGAAAGGCATACTCACTACAACCACTTTTTCCATTTAAAAACGATGATAAGGCTTATAAAGATAATAACGTTAACTATCCAAAAATATTGATATCCATGTTGCCAAGTTAACTCAGGCAGGTGTTCAAAATTCATTCCGTAAACACCCGCTAAAAATGTCATAGGGATAAATATTGAAGATACTATAGTAAGTACTTTCATGATCTGATTCATTTTGTGACTAACACTAGAAAGGTACATATCGCGCAATCCAGCGTTGATCTCCCGGTAGGTCTCAACGGTTTCAATGATCTGAATGCAGTGGTCGTAAGCATCTTGCAGATAGGCATGAGTACGAGTGTCAATAAGAGTATTATCTTCTTTTAAAAGTCTAGAAATGGACTCTCTTAATGGAAAAATAGCATGTCGCAACTGCAGCAACATCCTTTTGTTCTTTTGTGCTTTATTCAAAGAATCTTTCTGTGGGTCATCAAAGACTTCATCCTCTAGTTGGTCTAAATAATCGCCTATTTGTTCAATGGCAATAAAATAATGATCTATGATACTGTCAATAAGGGCATAGAATAGGTAATCACTTTTTACTGACCTAATGCGACCACGGCTATTTTCAATACGTTCTCTAATATTTTCAAATACATCACCTGTTTTTTCTTGAAAAGTTATTACAGAACCTTGAGAAAGAATGATACTCACCTGTTCTTCTACGAGCTCATGATGTTCTGCGTCATAAGAGATCATTTTGATGCATTGATAGATGTAATTATCGTAGAATTCAGTCTTAGGACGTTGAGTGGTATTGGCTATATCCTCCAAAAGTAAGTGGTGCAAATGGAACTTACTTCCTATTTTTTCTAATAAATTTATATCATGAACCCCGTCCACATTGAACCAATTGACGCGATCTTCATTTAACTGATCTAAAAAGATTCCCTCTTGTTTCGAAAAATGAGTCTCGTTATACAAAATGGTTTCAGTAGTTACAGCACCGGTTCGGTCTTCTCCTACATATGAAATCGTTCCAGGTGGCTGAAACACACTATTTCTAGACTTAGGAGTTGCCTTGCGTCGCAATCTTAAATTGGATTTTCTCATGAGCAGGTAGATTAGAATTCCATTTTAATCAAATGTATGAAGTTTAAAGGGAACTATTCCAACAAGCTCTTTAACGGATTTGCAATACTATAGTAGGGATACGTCCAATTACTTTAATTTTTCTGCGACATAGGGAGCGGTATAACTATTTTTTATGAGGGCTATTTCTTCTGGTGTTCCAGCAGCGACAAGTTTTCCGCCAGCTTTTCCACCCTCTGGTCCGAGATCAATAACATGGTCGGCACATTTAACCAAGTCCATATTGTGCTCTATAACGATGACAGAGTGTCCTTTATCAATCAATGCATTGAAGCTGTCTAGTAGTTTATTGATGTCATGAAAATGTAATCCAGTAGTAGGTTCATCAAAGATGAATAAAGTCTTATCAGAGGTGGTTCCTTTTACTAAAAAGCTAGCTAGTTTGATGCGTTGTGCTTCACCACCTGAGAGGGTAGAAGAACTTTGTCCTAAGGTCACATATCCCAAACCTACGTCTTGAAGCGGTCGTAATTTTTTAGTGACTTTCGCTTGATTGTTACTGTCAAAGAAGGCAATGGCGTCATTGATGGTTAGGTTAAGGATATCGTCGATATTGTTATCGTGAAATTTCACTTCTAAGATTTCTTTTTTGAAACGTTTGCCATTACAAGTTTCACATTTCAAAGTTACGTCTGCCATAAATTGCATCTCAATAGTGACTTCACCGTCTCCTTTGCAGGTTTGACATCTACCTCCATCCACATTAAATGAAAAATGTTTAGGTTGATAGTTTCTAATTTTAGCTACTTTTTCATTTGCAAATATGTTTCGGATGTCGTCATAAGCTTTGATATAAGTTACTGGGTTGGATCTTGAACTGCGACCTATTGGATTTTGATCAATAAACTCTACGGTTTTTACATTTTCAAACCTTCCTTTTATTTCGCTATACTGCCCTGCTTTTTTTCCATAACCCCCCAACTTTTTCAAAAGTGCAGGATATAAAATTTGCTTTACCAAAGTGGATTTTCCACTGCCTGAAACTCCGGTAACCATGGTTAAAACACCAAGAGGAAAACGCACGTCTATATTTTGAAGATTGTTCTGTCGAGCACCTATAATGTCTATATAATATTTGTGCGACCTTCGCTTTCGCGGAAGCGGAATTTCCATAGATCCATTCAGATACTTTGCCGTGAGACTATCCGATTTTAATATTTCGGCAAGTGATCCAGCGGCAACCACCTCACCTCCGTGAGTTCCAGCTTCTGGACCTATATCGATTATCTGATCAGCCGCCTGCATGATTTCTTCATCATGTTCTACAACAATCACGGTATTTCCTAGATCGCGTAGATTTTTTAGTACTTTGATCAAACGCTTGGTATCTCGTGGATGCAATCCTATACTAGGCTCGTCTAGAATATACATACTACCTACTAGGCTACTTCCCAATGAAGTTGCTAGGTTGATACGTTGTGATTCTCCACCAGAAAGGCTGTTAGATTTGCGATTTAAAGTCAAATAATCTAAACCTACGTCAGATAAGAACCTAAGTCGGTTAGTGATTTCAATAAGTAGTCTTTTGGCAATTTGTTGATCGTGATCACTAAGTTCTAAATTCTTAAAAAAGCGGGCCAAATCTGTTATAGGTAAGGTGACTAATTCGGTGATTGTGGTTCCGGCTATTTTTATAAAGTTGGTTTCCTTTCTCAAACGTGCCCCATTACAATTGCTGCATTTGGTTTTACCACGGTACCTGGAAAGCATCACGCGATTTTGAATTTTATAAGCTTTCGCTTCGAGCTCTTCAAAAAAGGAATGTAAACCGTCAAAATATTTATTTCCGTCCCAAACCAGCTGTTTTTGCTTCTCGGTTAATTCAAACCAAGGTCTATGAATAGGAAAATCAAATTTGTCAGCGTTCTTTATGAGTTGGTTGTTGTAATAAGACATACTCTCACCGCGCCAAGGGAAAACGGCTTGTTCATAGATAGATAGAGCCGTATTGGGAATAACCAATTCTTCATCTATTCCTATGACATCACCATAGCCTTCACATTTAGGACAAGCACCGTACGGATTGTTGAAACTAAATAAATGCGGGTTAGGTTCTAAAAACTCTATGCCGTCCAATTCA
>Ga0129324_10000233_pt1 | contig 40316 bp, 39 predicted proteins | sample CPBDNA_7_FD_96879 | JGI IMG/M metagenome (GOLD analysis project Ga0129324, IMG submission 96879) | Freshwater to marine salinity gradient microbial communities from Chesapeake Bay, USA - CPBay_Spr_15_0.2_DNA | ecosystem: Environmental > Aquatic > Marine > Coastal | place: USA: Chesapeake Bay...
AGTTTGACCGAGCCGACGGGACCGTGACGTTGCTTGGCGACGATGACTTCGGCCTTACCGCGGGCGCGATCCATGCGTTCACTGAAGTTGGTTTGACGCTGCGCGAACTTGTCCGGGCTTTCATCGGCGCGCTGCATCGGATCGGACTTTTCCAGATAGTACTCTTCGCGATAGATGAACATGACGACGTCGGCGTCTTGCTCGATCGAGCCCGATTCTCGAAGGTCGGACAACTGCGGTCGCTTGTCTTCACGCTGTTCGACCTGTCGTGACAACTGCGACAGGGCCAGCACCGGGATGTTGAGTTCTTTGGCCAAGGTCTTTAGGCCCCGGGTGATTTCCGAGACTTCCTGGACGCGACCGTCGGAGCGTGAATTTGCGCTACCGGAAATCAGCTGCAAATAGTCGACGACGATCATGCCAAGATTGCTTTGCCGCTTGAGGCGGCGGGCGCGGGTCCGGAGTGCACTGACGGTCAATGCGGGGGTATCGTCGATGAAGATCGGCACCTTGTGAAGCTCACTCGAAACCGTGGCCAGGGTGTGAAACTCTTCGTTCGTCAACTCGCCCTTGCGCATTTTATCAGAGGCGACGTTGGCTTGTTCCGACAAAATACGTGCGGCCAACTGCTCGGCGGACATCTCGAGCGAGAAGAAACCGACCACGGCACCTTCTTCGCCGCCGCTGTCCAAAAAGTTCTTCGCCGCATTATAAGCGATGTTCGTCGCCAGCGCGGTTTTGCCCATCGCCGGACGCCCAGCCAGGATCAGCAGGTCAGAGCGATGCAAACCGCCCAGCAGTTTATCCAAATCCAACAGATCGGTGCCGACGCCGGACAAGCCGCCTTGGCGCTTGTGCGCCAGGTCGGCGATGTTGATGGCTTCAAGCACAGCGGTCTTGAAAGGCTGAAAGCCGCCGTCGAAATCACCCGTTGTGGCAAGATCGTAGAGCGATTGTTCTGCGCCCTCGATCTGACGCATGGCTTCCAGGTCGATGTCGTTGCTGTAGGCTTCGTTGACGACTTTCTCGCCGAGTGTGATCAGTTCGCGGCGCAGATGCATATCATAGATGATGCGGCCATACTCGCGGGCGTTGATGACGTTGATGGCGCTGGCCGCCAAATTGGCGAGGTACTTCGCCCCGCCGATATCGTCCAAGGACTCGTCGGCTTCGAAATAGGGGCGCAGCGTGGTCGGATCGGCGATCTGGCCTCGCTCGATGAGTTTCAGCATGGCTTCAAAGATGCGCGCGTGGGCGGTCAGCGCAAAATGGTCAGGCTGCAAAAACTCGCCGACTTGTTCAAGCGCGCGGTTGTCCACAAAGATCGCGCCCAATAGGCCGCGCTCTGCCTCGATATTGCGGGGAAGTTGGCGATAGGCAGGCGTCTCGGCGTCGTATGCCTCGTCGTCGGCATACGCCGGAATGTCTTGAGCCGTGTTTTCAATCATGATCGGACCATAGCAAGGTCCGAGGTTGCTAACAGTTTTATGTGCTGTGGATAGCTGTGGATATCGTGGACAAGTACGCAATAATTGCGTGCGTTGCCTGTTGACTTTGCTTTAAGCGACGCGTTGTTCCTTTCCACGTGTAATGAGTCGTTCTTTTTCATCTATATAGTCACGAGTCAGCGGTACGGCGTCACGCTGTTTGGCGAGCTGGATTTGAAAGACCATCAGATTGCCGACCCGAAATCCCATCTCGCAGCCGGTCAGATAGAACTCCCACATGCGGCAAAAGCGCTCGTCATAGAGGGCCGCAGCTTTGGCCCGGTTGGCTTGGAATCGGTCGTGCCAGTGCTTCAGGGTTTCTGCGTAATGCAGCCGCATGATCTCCACATCCGTCACCCATAGATTCGCGTTCTCGATATGGCTGAAAACTTCCGACAACGACGGGATGTAGCCGCCCGGGAAAATATTGCGCTCGATCCACGGGCTGACCGGTTCAGGTGCATTGTAACGACCGATGCTATGCAAGACTGCAACGCCGTCATCTTTGAGTCGGTGACTCACGGCTTTGAAGAATTCCGAATAATGCTTCGGCCCGACATGTTCGAACATGCCGACGGATACGATGCGGTCGTAGGTCTTGTCGATCATCCGATAGTCTTGCAGATCAAACCGTACCTGATCGCTGACGCCGGCGTCGCGGGCGCGGGCTTGCGCATAGGCGAGTTGCTCATGCGACAGGGTCACACCGTCAACAGCGCATCCGGACACCGCGTTCAGATACAGTCCGAGTCCGCCCCAACCGGACCCGATATCCAGCAATTGGTGGTTGGGCTGTAACAGTAACTTCGCCGCCAGCCGTTGCTTTTTGCGTGCCTGCGCATCTTCGAGGCGATCGCGGGGGTCGGTGAAGTAGGCGCAGGAATACTGGCGATCTTCGTCCAAAAATAGGGAAAACAGCTCGCCGGTCAGATCGTAATGATGTGACACGTTGCGTCTGGCCAATTTAGGCGGATTGAACAGGCGCCGCATTTCTCGGTAGCGGTGTAACGTCTGTGCGATACGGTCGAGCCCTTTAGACGGTGTGCGCTTGAGGATTTCGAAATTGCGGTTGGCAATCCACATAAAATCTCGAAGTGTGCCGTCTTCAATGGTCAAGCTGCCGTCAACATACGCATCCCCGAAGCCGGGGTCAGGGTTTAGTCCTAAAGTCCATTCCAAGCTGCGTTTATGCAGCCGTAAGGTAATGTGAGGACCCTGTTCAGGACCGTCAAATTTGTGTGTTCGCCCGTCCGCAGTGATCAGCGTCAATGCGCCAGTTTGGATGAAGTCTTGTAAAAACCGGGTGATCAGCATTGTTGTACCCCTATTTTCAAGAGTGCCGCATGCCATTGCTGTTGGGACGGTTATCGCCCCGCCAAGCTGCGGCACTGATTACCTGACCATATTATAGACGGATTTGGGGCGGTTTTGGCAAGTAGTGCAAAAAAAGGGTGTGTCCGTTATGGACACACCCTTTTTGTTTGGTATTGCTCAGCAGAGCGAAGAAGTCAGTAAGCCTTAGGCTTTGTCTTCTTCCGTAGCGTCGTCATCGGCAACGCTAGCTTCGGCTTCGGCGACCGCCTCTTCGGCGGCACCTTCGTCGAACATGGTGTCGGCTTGTTCAACAACCGCTTCGGCGGCAGCTTCAGCAGCGGCTTCGGCTTCGGCCTGGACTTCCATCTCTTCTTTCTGAGCCAGCGACAATACGGCGCCGCCGGTTTTTTCTTGCGTCTCGGCTTCGTCTTGCGAGCGGGCCACGTTGGCGACAACGGTGATAATCACTTCACCGTGCAACTCAACGCGGATATCGTGCAGGCCGATGGTTTTGATCGGCGATGCCAAGATAACTTGCGAACGCTTAATCGTCGCACCGGCAGCGGTGACGGCTTCGGCGATGTCGCGTGCGCTGACAGAACCGTACAACTGACCGGCGTCGCCGGCCTGACGGATCAAGACAACGCTGATATCTTTGATCTTATCAGCAACTGCTTCGGCTTCCTGCTTGCGCTTGAGGTTATCGGCCTCAAGTTGCGCGCGCTGGCCTTCAAATTGCGCTTTGTTGTTTTCAGTTGCGCGCAGGGCTTTGCCTTGCGGCAAAAGATAGTTGCGGGCAAAACCCGGTTTCACGGTCACGATGTCACCCATCTGACCGAGCTTTTCGATCCGTTCCAACAGAATGACGTTCATCATTCACTCTCCTCATTGAGGGGCGGGCCCATGCGCTTGCGCAGGCCAACCCATTGTTCGACCACACCGGCACCGGCGACCACAAAAGCGGCCCAACCCAGCACCAACAAAAGAATGTAAAAAACCACCAATAACCCCATGCCGCCGGCGATCCGTTTTGCAAATGTGTGCACCACGGCAAGGCCAACCAAGAAGAACGGCACCAAAGCGACAATCACCATGTTGCGCCCTAGATAGCTCCAGTCGTCAGAGCCGACCAAGGTTACAACACCGGCGCCGACCAAAAGCCAAGAGCACCAGTCCGGCACACTCAAATCGCTGTAGCTAACGCTCGGGCGGATGTTTCTGCCCGATTTAACCAACGCGGCTTGTGCGCCAATGGCATTAAAAATGTGCATCAGCACCCAACTTGAAACCGCCATGCCCGGGAAGTACGGCGCAAGGCCGACCACCAGTGCATCGCGACTTTCGACGGGCATCCGGCCACCCCCCATCTTGTCGAGCGCGGTGGTGAGGAATCCGCTGACGGCGTCCGCAAGCGGACCGACATTGGAATCCATCATCACCGTAAAGGCCGCAAACATAAGGCCTACAGCGCCCATGACCGTGAACGTGCCGGCAACATCGCCGGGGCCTGTCCACGCAGCTTGACCGTTTCGCCCCGGAAACGTCCGGAGTGCCTGCCGGCAAGCGACAAAGCTTGGCATGACATAGGCGACTGCGAACGGCAGCGCCGCATAAACGCCGCCAATCAGCGCTGCCGTACCGATGGCAGCGGCTGACGCAAGCAGCACGCCTTTGCTGCCAATCCCGAGCCCTGCCAAATAAAGCGGCAGAGGGGCGAGATAGAACAGCGGCAATGCAGCTACGGACCCGAATACGATGGAAAAAACCGCCAACGCACTACAGATCCCAGCGCCTAAAGCCATGATGGGTGAAATGGGCATGGTGTATTCATCGGCCAGGCAAAGCGCCTTAGCCAATGATCATCCTCACTTCACAACGTACGGAAGCAGCCCCAAGAAGCGGGCGCGCTTGATGGCGCGGGCCAATTCTCGTTGCTTTTTCGCAGATACGGCGGTGATACGGCTCGGGACGATTTTGCCACGCTCCGAAACGTAACGACCCAGGAGTTTCAGATCCTTGTAATCGATCTTTGGGGCAGCCTTACCAGAGAACGGGCAGGTTTTACGGCGACGGAAAAAACCACGGCGCATTATTCTTCTCCTTCGCTTGAATCGGCGACCACAGGTGCGGGCGCATCATCATGGTCACGGCGTGGGCGATCAGGACGATCACCACGGTCACCGCGATCACCACGGCGTGGACGGTCGTCACGGTCTTTGTTACGGACCATGGCAGACGGGCCTTCTTCGATCGCGTCAACGCGGATCGTCATATAACGCAGCACATCTTCATTGATGCGCATTTGACGCTCCATCTCGTGCAGCGCAGGGGCCGGTGCGTCGATATTCATCAACACGTAATGGCCTTTGCGGTTCTTGTTCATCTTGAACGCAAGCGTACGTAATCCCCAGCTTTCGCTGCTGGCGACGTTGCCACCGTTGTCGGCGATGATTTTCGAAAAAGTCTCGGTCAACCCTTCGGCTTGGGCGGCAGAGATGTCTTGGCGTGCGATGAACACGCTTTCATAACAGGGCATACAATGTGCTCCCTTCGGATTTTCTCAACCCGATTATCAATCGGGCATAGCCAGGACCATCCCGGCAAGGAGGTTAAGAGCGGCGCAATATACAGATTTCCGCCCGTGCTGCAAGTGATACAGCGGGGTGTCGGTTAATCAAATATGGGCCTTCGTAAATCTATCGAAAATGATTTTTCTGCGTGTAGCCCAAAATTTGCCGGTTACGCGTGTTGATGGGCAAAAACATCGCCGGTTGTCCTTGATGTTTTGAGCTAAAATTTAATAGAGGACGCTGAAAATCCCACTTTATCCGGCTTGATTTTTTGTTGTTATTCTGAGTTTTAAATAATAATTTAATCCGTTTTATTATTTTAACATAATATGTTATTATATTTATCAAAATAAACCTCATAATATTGGATGTATATATGTTTCCTGCCGTTCTTTACGGACTTATTTCGGTTGCTTTTTTCTTAACGTTATCTGTGTTCTCGCCTGCGGACGCTATTTCAGGCGAAATGCCTGAAAATGCCTATCCCACCAACAAATCCTACGGGTCCGGTTGGGAGTGTGAGCGTGGATTTCGTCAGAGCAATGGGGCGTGTGTCGCCCTTGATGTGCCTGCGCATGCTTTTTTGAATTCCGGAGGGGACCGTTGGGAGTGCGAGCGCGGTTATCGTCAGATAAACCGGGGATGTGAGGAAATTATCATCCCTTTGAACGGCTATTTGCGCGATACCGGAGAGAGCTGGAAGTGTGAACGTGGCTACCACAAGAATGGGAATAAATGCGACGCCATTAAGGTGCCTGATCACGGCTATTTGTCAAAGGATTCCTATGATACCGGTTGGTATTGTGATCGCGGTTTTCGGGCTGAAGGTAATGCCTGCCTAGAAGTCAAAGTGCCAAACAATGCGTACTTTGTGGATTCAAGTTATGGGAATGGCTGGCGCTGTTCGCGAGGCTTCACGGAAGAACGAGATGCATGCGTTGCGGTCGCGGTGCCTGAGTACGGTCACTTGGGCTACAACGGCAACACATGGGATTGTAATCGCCCTCGTCGTCGCTCTGGCGAGAAATGTGTTTTGCGATAAATAAAAAATTTAAATATTAAATTTTACAAAATAAATATTTTACAAAATAAATATTTTACAAATCGGGATATTACTTAATAAAATTGAGTTTTTTGAAAAGTATGATAGTATTTTTGCAGATTTGGGAAAATATTTTTCCATTTAACATTTAAGGATTTTTAATGAATTCCCCTGATTGGCTAAAACCACTATTACTCGGTTCTGTTATCGGTGCCGCAGCACTTGGTGTTGCAGGCTTCGGCTGGGCTGGCTGGATGACGGCCGGCAAAGCACAAATTCTTGCGTCAGATCAATCGCGCGACGCTGTTATTGAGGCGTTGGTCCCGTTCTGCGTGCAGAATGCGAACAATGACCCTGAAGCTGCGGTTAAGTTTGCAGCCCTCAAAGACGCAAGTGACTACGAGCGCAGCCAGATGGTCATGGATGGCGGCTGGTCAACGGTTGCAGGCCGTGATGGCCCTGATCGTCGCATTGCCGGTGCCTGTTTGGAAAAGCTGGCCGACCGGATCTAGTCTCGCGCCAAGGCTTAATATATAGAATTCGCTAATTGCGGGCCGACATTGCGTGTATTCGCGTCATGTCGGCCTGTTTTTTTGTGTGTACCCAATTACCCTCGTTGGCTTGACACACAAGGGTCGGGGCGCCAATTTGCCGACCGCATTCAAGCATTAACGACCAACCAAGAGGGGTCCATATGTCCCGCGCTTTTGTGTTTCCCGGACAAGGCTCGCAAGCCGTTGGTATGGGTAAAGAACTGGCAGACGCATTTCCGGCTGCACGTGAAGTGTTTCAAGAAGTCGACGATGCACTGGACCAAAACCTCAGCCGGCTCATGTTCGAAGGCCCGCTCGATGACCTGACCCTGACCGAGAACGCGCAACCAGCGTTGATGGCCGTCAGCCTCGCCGTGATGGCGGTACTGAAGGTCGAAGCTGGTGTAACACTCACGGAGCATGCGTCGTTCGTGGCTGGTCACTCCCTCGGCGAATATTCGGCGTTGGCCGCGGCAGGGACATTTTCCATCGCGGATACGGCGCGCTTGCTCAAGCAGCGTGGGCAAGCCATGCAGAATGCCGTGCCGGTTGGCGAAGGCGCGATGGCGGCGCTTTTGGGGCTCGATCTGGCGGCCGCACGCGAAGTCGTGGCCGAAGCCGCAGAAGGTGAAGTTCTTGATACCGCAAATGATAATGCGCCAGGCCAAGTCGTCGTCAGCGGCAAACGTTCGGCCGTTGAGCGCGCGGTCGAAGTGGCGACCGAAAAGGGCGCCAAGCGCGCCATGCTGTTGCAGGTCAGTGCGCCTTTCCACTGTGCGATGATGGCGCCGGCCGCCGATATTATGGCGCAAGCATTGGCCAGTGTGGACATCAACGCGCCTTGTGTGCCTTTGATTGCGAATGTTACCGCAGCGCCGGTCGAAGATCCGGCTGAAATCCGTCGATTGTTGGTCGAACAGGTGACCGGCATGGTACGTTGGCGCGAGAGCTGCCTGACGATGCACGATAAGGGGGTTGAAACCTTAGTTGAGGCTGGTGCGGGCAAAGTTCTGTCTGGCCTGGCCAAGCGAATCGACCCGGATTTGAAGGGGCTCAGCGTCGGCAAGCCGGCGGATATCGAAGCATTTTTGGCGACGCTTTAACGCGGGGAGACATCGAATGTTTGATCTAACAGGTAAGAAAGCTCTGGTCACAGGTGCGTCCGGGGGAATCGGTGGTGCCATTGCACGCGCCCTGCATGGCGCAGGAGCGACGGTGGCCCTTTCCGGTACCCGCAAAGATGCCTTGGATGCACTCGCAGCTTCTTTGGGGGATCGCACGCATGTGACGCCCGCAGATTTGTCCAGCGCCGATGGCGCGAACCAGCTTATTAAAGATGCCGACGAGGCGATGGGCGGCATCGATATACTGATCAACAACGCAGGCCTGACCCGCGACCAATTGGCCATGCGGATGAAGGACGAGGACTGGCAGACTGTACTGGATGTCAACCTGACAGCGGCTTTTCGGCTGTCTCGTGCCTGCTTGCGGGGCATGATGAAGGCGCGTGCCGGGCGGATCATCGGCATTACGTCGGTCGTCGGCGTCACCGGTAACGCCGGGCAGACAAACTATGCGGCGTCGAAGGCCGGCATGATCGGGATGTCGAAATCGTTGGCGCAAGAAGTCGCGTCACGGGGAATCACCGTCAACTGTGTGGCGCCCGGTTTCATCGAAACCGCGATGACCGACGAGTTGTCCGATGATCTGAAAGCGAAGCTTTTAACTGGTATTCCAGCGGCACGCTTAGGCAACGTCGATGATATTGCGGCAGCGTGTCTATATCTGGCCAGTGACGAGGCATCTTATGTGACAGGACAGACCTTGCATGTTAACGGCGGGATGGCGATGATATAGGCTAGATATTCGTGGCCTGAATGGGCCGTGTATATCTAAAGAATATGGGACATTTTTTGCCGATTATTTGGCGGCAATGTTCTGGTAAGCCTGGAAAGAGTGTGTTACCAACGCCAACCTTTTTGGATATTTCGACACGAAACGCCGGTGCAATGTGCTACAGACAGCGTGCTGGCGGATGGCAAATAAGGGCCCTCACAGGTCGGGGGCGAGAAGCTCTTAAGTTTAACTACAAACATCGGGGATAACGACTATGAGTGATGTTGCAGATCGCGTTAAGAAAATTGTTCTTGAGCACCTTGGCGTCGACGAAGACAAAGTCGTCGAAAACGCAAGCTTCATTGATGATTTAGGCGCAGACAGCTTGGACACCGTTGAACTCGTGATGGCATTCGAAGAAGAATTCTCCATCGAGATTCCGGACGATGCCGCCGAGAACATTTTGACGATCAAAAATGCTATCGACTTCATCGAATCGCAAAGCAGCTAACCCCGATTTGCAGTTTCTGGCCGGATATCCATCCGGCCAGCTGCGATCATAAACGGATTACGGTCTTTAATCGATGAGACGTGTCGTCATAACGGGTGTCGGTGCCATAACCTCGCTGGGCGTTGGCGCCGAGCATATTTGGCAAAACCTCCTTGCCTCGAAATCGGGTATTTCGCACATCGACCGGTTCGATGTGTCGGATTTGCCTGCAAAGATCGCGGGTTGCATCGTGCGCGGCGACGGCAGCGGCGATACCTTTGATACCGAAGCCTGGGTGTCGACAAAAGATCAGCGACGCATGGATGATTTCATCATCTATGGATTGTGCGCTGCCGATCAGGCGATTGCAGACTCCGGCTGGGTGCCCGAAACTGACGAAGACAAATGGCGGACCGGTGTTCTGATCGGCTCCGGCATCGGTGGTTTGCCGGAAATTGCGCGGGGCGCGATCAAGGTCGACGCCGAAAACAGTCCGCGCCGCCTCAGCCCGTTCTTTATTCCTGCCAGCTTGATCAACTTGGTCTCCGGTCATGTGTCGATCAATCATGGCTACAAAGGCCCGAACCATGCGATCGTGACCGCGTGTTCAACCGGTGCACACGCAATCGGCGACGCCGCACGGATTATCATGTGGGAAGATGCCGACGTCATGGTTGCAGGCGGCGCCGAAGGCGCGATCTGCCGTCTTGGCATAGCAGGTTTCTGTTCTGCCCGCGCGCTATCGACGGGTTTCAACGATACCCCTGAAAAAGCGTCCAGGCCATACGACAAAGACCGCGACGGGTTTGTGATGGGCGAGGGTGCCGGCGTTGTTGTGCTTGAAGAATATGAGCATGCGAAAAAACGCGGTGCGAAAATATATGCCGAAGTCGTTGGCTATGGCATGTCGGGCGATGCCCACCACATCACCGCGCCCGCACCAGATGGCGATGGCGCTTTCCGCTGCATGAAGGCCGCGCTGAAGCGTGCAGGTCTAGAGCCCAGCGACATCGATTATGTGAACGCGCACGGTACATCGACGCCGTTGGGTGACGAGATTGAACTGCGTGCCGTTGAGCGCTTGTTCGACGGGCACACGGCGGGCATGTCAATGTCGTCGACGAAGTCCGCCATCGGGCACCTGCTGGGTGCTGCCGGTGCCGTAGAGGCGATCTTCTCGGTCTTGGCGATCCGCGACAATGTTGCCCCGCCGACCTTGAATCTGGAAAATCCGTCCGTGGAAACGCCGATCGATCTCGTGCCGAAGCAACCGCGCGAACGTCCAATCAAGGCCGCGCTGTCGAACTCGTTCGGGTTCGGTGGGACCAACGCGTCGTTGATTTTCCGCGAAGTCGACTGACGTCGGCGGCTCAGATGCGCCGCATTATCATTTCAGCATTTATTTTTTTGGCGGTGTTCGGCGCGTGCGGTGTCGGCGCTGGATACTTTTGGCTGAAGCACGCGTACTTCGCACCGGGCCCGTCGATGAGTGATACGGTCGTTGAAATCCCCAAAGGCGCGTCGGTGGCTGGCATTGCCGGCATTCTTCAACGTGCCGGCGTGATCGATCAGCCGCGTGTATTTCGCTTTGGACATCGCTTGTTCGACGATGCGCGGCCACTCAGGGCCGGGGAATATCGGTTTCCGGCCAATGCCGGCGCCGCAGGGGCGGCAAAGGTTCTCAAGCAGGGCGAACCTGTAGTCTATAAGCTGACCCTTGCCGAAGGTCTCACCAGTAGCGAGGCGATAGACCTGCTGCGCCGTGATCCGGTCCTCAAAGGCGATATTGTCGGTATCCCCGACGAAGGGACATTGCTGCCGGAAACCTATCACTTCCATCGCGGGACAACGCGGGCGGACATGGTGCAACGGATGCAAAATGCGATGGACACCGCGCTTGATGCGTTATGGGCGAAACGCGAGGACGGTTTGCCGCTCGCGAGCCCCTACGAGGCGGTTATTTTGGCATCCATCGTTGAAAAGGAAACAGCACTGGCGTCGGAGCGACCGCACGTTGCAGGTGTGTTCATCAACCGCTTGAATAAGGCGATGCGGTTGCAGTCCGATCCGACCGTTGTATACGGCATTACCAATGGCGACGCGCCCTTAGGCCGTCCATTGACGCGCCGCGATCTGGAGACCAAGACGCCCTACAACACCTATCAAATCGATCGCCTGCCGCCGGGTCCGATTGCCAATCCGGGTCGGGAGTCGATTGCCGCCGTATTGAACCCACTGCAGACCAAAGATTTGTATTTCGTCGCCGACGGTACCGGCGGTCATGCGTTCGCAGCGACGTTAGAGGCGCATAATCGTAATGTGCGCGCATGGCGAAAGCTGCAGCGGGCGAAGTAGGCGCTCGATCACTCCTTGTTGCGCGGGGATAACGATTGTTTTGTATTGGCTGCCCTAACCCTTCTTAGGTGCCCGCGCCAACAAGGCATCGAACAACGGCCCCGGCAGGGCGCTGAGCAGGCGCATCATCAAAACCATCGGCCAAGGGAACGTGATGGCGCGTTTACCGTCGGCAAGACCACGGTGGATGATCTCGGCGGCGCGTGGCGCCTTCATGAGCATCGGCATCGGAAAATCGTTGGCGTCGGTGATGCGGCTTTCGACGAAGCCCGGGTATATCATACTAAGCCCGATCCCGTCTTTGGCGAGGCCCGGTCGGATCGCATCCCCCCACGCTTTCACCGCAACCTTGCTGGCAGAATAGGCAGGCGCTGTCGGCATGCCGCGAAACCCGGCCAACGAGCTGACGATCCCGATGCGACCACGCCCATGCGTTCGCATCGCGTCGACGGCCGGCAACACGGTGTTGATGACGCCGGTGATGTTGATGTCGATGATCCGGTGCGTTTGGTCTGCGTCCTTGGCGTCGCTGCCGGCGCCGCCCGAGATGCCGGCGTTGGCGATCACTAAATCCAACGGGCGCGCCTTATCTGCGGCATCAATCAACTGAGCGAGGGCATGCGAATCGGTGACGTCGAGAACGTGGCCTTTAACGTCAGCGCCTTTTGCCCGGCACGCCTGCACAGCGTCATTCAAGCGGTTTTGATCGCGCCCTGTGAGCGTTATCCGCACACCGGGTTTCGCCAGTTCAGTCGCCAGCGCCCGGCCGATGCCGCTTGAACCGCCGGTAATGAGGATTGATGAAAACGTTGGAATATCCATCGAAGTCTTATAGCGCAATGCTGGCGCCTGTGCGATAGGGCATCGCTGCGCCGCATCGCTTGAGGCCCCCGTCTGAGGCGAGTAATGTGGGCTCTGAAATGCGGCCATTGACGGCCCAAATGGGGGAATAGGCGTGGCACTGAATTCAATGACAGGCTTTGCGCGCGATAGCGCCGAATTCGCGCACTGGTCTTGGTCGTGGGAACTGAAAAGCGTCAACGCCAAAGGGCTTGATGTGCGCCCCCGTGTGCCGTCCGGCCTTGATGCCGTTGAAACCGAGGTGCGCGCCCGCACCGGCAAAGCGTTTAGTCGCGGCAATATCACCGTGGGTTTGGCGCTCAATCGGCAATCCGGCGAGGTCGGGTATCGGATTAACAACGACCACTTGGAACGTATGATCGCCATCGCATCTGATTTGGCGCAGCGTTTGCCCGATGCGCGCCCGGCCAGTATCGACGGCTTGCTGGCGCTGCGGGGTGTTATTGAGACCGAAGAAGAAGACGCCGATGACGATGCGAAGAAAGATCTGGAACGCGCCCTTTTGACATCGTTTGACGCGGCAATCAAAGCGCTGGCCAGTGCGCGGGCTGAAGAAGGTGCCAGGCTCGAGGTCGTCCTCTCCGGTTTTATGGCAACGTTGGCGGATCTTCAGGCACAAGCAACGAAGACGGCTGAGGCGCAGGGTGACGCGATCCGTCAGCGTCTGCTTGAACAGATCACGACGTTGATGGCCGACGCGTCGGGGCTTGATGCCGGGCGTCTCGAACAAGAACTCTCCATCGTCATGAGCAAAGCCGATATCCGTGAAGAACTTGACCGGTTGCACGCGCACATCGCGTCGGTCAGCGAGATGATGACCGAAGGCGGCGCGATTGGGCGAAGACTGGATTTCTTGTGTCAGGAACTCAACCGCGAAGCCAATACGATCTGCTCGAAAGCGCATGACACGGATCTGACGCGGATCGGTCTGGAGATGAAGGCGACTATCGAACAATTTCGTGAGCAGGTGCAGAACATTGAGTGATTCGACGTCCCCGCAAATTAGTATTCATCGGCGTGGTCTGATGCTGGTGTTATCGTCGCCGTCGGGTGCCGGTAAATCGACGATTTCGCGCGCGTTGCTGAAAGGTCACCCAGACCTCGCAATGTCGGTATCTGCCACGACACGCCCGATGCGTCCGGGTGAGCTGGACGGAAAAGATTACTTCTTTCTTGATACGGATAAATTCAAAAGCATGGTTGCTGAAAATCAATTTTTGGAGCACGCCAAAGTGTTCGACAATCGCTACGGCACGCCGCGTGGGCCGGTCGAAGACGCGTTGCGCGCCGGCAAGGATGTCCTTTTTGACGTGGACTGGCAGGGCACCCAGCAGCTTAAGCAAAACGCCCGCGACGACTTGGTCAGCATTTTTATCTTGCCGCCGTCCATCGAAGAACTGGAGCGACGGTTGTACACTCGCGCCCAAGATAGCGAAGAGGTGGTCAAAAGCCGAATGTCTAAGGCGACATCGGAAATGAGCCATTGGGCCGAGTATGACTACATCATCGTCAATGAAAACATCGCGCAAAGTGTTGCCGAGGCCGAGGCAATCTTGGCAGCGGAGCGCTTAAGGCGCGAGCGTCGGGTTGGGCTTGCGGATTTTGTTCGCGGTATGGGCGTCGGCAACGACGACGGATAGCGGCTTAAAGCATGCGGGCTAAAGTGCAAAATTGCTCAATGCTCAGTTGTTCGGCGCGGAGTGTCGGCTCGATCCCCGCTTTTGCCGGATCAAGATCGATCGATTTCAAAGAACTCCGCAACATTTTCCGGCGTTGTCCGAACGCGGCGCGGGTGACCGCTTCCAGTTTTGACTTTTCCGCTTCAAACAGCGGCGCTTCGCGGGGAATCAGTTCGATCACCGTCGAGGTGACTTTCGGCGGCGGCGTGAAGGCGCGGCGATCGACGTTGAACAGAATGCGTGCCTTACACAGCCACTGCACCATCACCGCGAGCCGGCCATAATTAGCCGTCGTATGCTCCGCACAGATGCGCTCGGCAACTTCGCTTTGGAACATCAACACCATCCGCTCAAGGCCGACCAAATCGTCCAGCCAGCCGATCAGTAACGGTGTTGAGATATTGTAGGGCAGGTTCGCGATGATCATACGGGGCGCCGGTGCGACTTGGGACGGTACAACGGAAAGCGCGTCTTCATTGATCAGCGAAAAGGTGTCGGGATAAGCGTCGAGCAACGGCTGCAGCGCGGCGATGCAGCGATCATCGCGTTCAATTGCGTGCAGCGATGCAGGATGGTTTTCCAAAATGCCCCGGGTGAGGCCGCCGGGTCCAGGGCCGACTTCGATCACATGGCGCCCTGTAAGGTCGCCTGCCGCGCGGGCAATGCGCAGCGTCAGGTTGGCATCCAGCAAGAAGTGCTGGCCAAGGGACTTGCGCGCGCCGAGCCCGTGCTCGCGGATCACATCACGCAGCGGCGGCAGCTTTGGGGGGGATTCAGCCATTTGTATGTCGCCGCCTGTTTGAGGATATCTCACCGGCCATTCTTAATGCCGCGATCAGGCTGTCCGGTTCGGCGATGCCTTTGCCGGCGATGTCCAGCGCCGTGCCGTGATCCGGTGAGGTGCGGACGAATGAAAGCCCCAGCGTCACGTTAACGGCGCGGTCAACATCCAGCGCTTTGATCGGGATCAGGGCTTGGTCATGGTACATACACAGTGCGGCGTCATAGCCGTCACGGGCGCGCGGCGTGAACAGCGCATCCGGTGGGACTGGGCCGAAGACGTCGGCATCCAGGTCTTGAAGGGCCTTAATGGCTGGGCGGATGATCCGGTCTTCGTCGTCACCCAGGGTGCCGGCTTCACCGGCGTGGGGATTCAGGCCTGCGACAGCCAGACGCGGCGCGGCGACGCCGAAATCGCGTCTGAGCGCTTCGATCACCATACGGCCTTGGGTGACAATGCTCTCGGTCGACAGCGTGTCGAGGGCGGTCCGCAGCGGTACGTGAACGGTCACCGGCACGACCCGTAGCATGGGTGACGCCAACATCATTACGGGCAGTGCGCCGCCGTCCAAGTCGCCGAGGTACTCCGTATGGCCTGGAAACTTAAACCCGGCGGCATAGAGCGTGTCTTTTTGGATCGGATTGGTGACGACGGCGCTGGCCTCGCCGGCCCGCACCAAGTGCACGGCGCGGGTGATGGATTCAATCACGGCTGCTGCGGTCTCGGGTGAGGGCTTTCCAGGTGTTGTTTGCGCGGATGCCTTCAGGGGTAAGACGGGGAGCGCGTCGGCAAAAATGTCTACTGCCTCGGCGGTTGATTTAACAATTTGGATATGCACGTCGAGCCCCAACGCGGCAGCAATCGCGCGAAGCCGGTCCGCGTCGTCGAGGGCGACAAAAGGCGTTAATGACCCCCGATGTTTCGCCCACGTCTTGACCGTCAACTCGCCACCGATACCGGCAGGCTCACCCATGGTCAGGGCGTTCACAAGCGGGGACGAAGATGTGGCCATCGTTCGCGCCTACAATCGAATGTCGATGAAGGCCTCGCGGCGGAGCTTGTCTTCGTGCTGTCGGGCCATGCGGCTGAGACGTTCATTGAGTAACTGCAAACGAATCTTTTCGCGTGCCTCTGCAATCGGATCGCCACCCTCGGCCGTACTACGTGAACACACCATCAATACAATCACGCCGTTATCTGTGCGCAACGGTTGGCTGATTTGGTTCGGCTGAAGAGCTTCCACCATACTGCGGAATTGCGGGTTTAATTTGTCCAACGAGAACTCACCCAGATAGCCGGACAGTTCGCTGCCCTGGGACTCACCCAAGCCCGAGAAGGACTCGCAATTGGCAGCGCCTTCGGCCAAGCTTTTGGTCCGTGCCGTAATCTCGGATACGGTCAGCGGGTCTGAGCCGGGTGGGATGGCAACGTGCAATTGATGTAATCCAACAGTGACATCGGCGGCACCTTTTTCGAAGCCGCGCGCCGTGCGTTGGTCGCGCAACAACACGATATGGACGCCGTCTTCCGTCGTGAGTGGCGGGGTGATCTGCCCTGGCTGCAATTGTGCGACGACGGGGCCGATGTCGGGGCCAAGGTCGGCGGCGGTATTCCAGCCCATATCGCCGCTTTGTGCGGCCGTCGCGGCTTCAGAAAAATTCTGTGCCATTTGCGGCCAACTCGCACCCGCTGCGATCTGTTCATGGATACGATTTGCCACTTGTTGAACTTCGCTCGCAGGTTTTTCGTCGAAGGCGAGGAAAATTTCTGCGGTTAGGTATTGAGGTTTTCCGGCTTTGGCGCGCTCTGCGTCCAAGACGTCTTCGACTTCTTGTTCTGAAATCGTGACGAGGCGGCGAAAAAGATTACCGACGACGCGGACCCAGGCCTGTTCAGCACGGAATTGCTGTTCGAGTGGGTAAATATCCAGGCCACGGCTCTTTAAAAAGGCTTCCATCCCATTTGGTGGAATATCGCTCTTTTTCTCCATGTTTCGAATGGCGTTGGCGATATCATCTTCTGACACTTCGATTTCTAGGCGCTCGGCTTCTTGGAGATGCAGTTTCTCGACGATTAAGCGCCGCAAGACATCCGGCGCAATACGTTGTTGGGTTTCTGGCGTATTCGGCAAATTGGAAAATGTAATGATCAGTCCAATGCGTTGGCTCAGGTCAAAAATGGATATCACATCATCATTGACGACGGCCGCGATGTTGAGTGATTGCGCGCTACCGTGACCCGGCATAGCGCCAATGAATAACGCTGCAACGAGGGCCAGTTTAGCGGCAAGTCTGCCGACGCCAAGCCGTGTGCGGCTTAAACGCGTGCATATGGTCCGTGATAACTCAGTCGCGGCAGACGTGAAGTTTTGCATGTCCATTACTGTCCTATTGACCCTGCGACACGCCGGTGCTGACTTCGCCCAGCGTTTTTAAGACCACCGTAAAGGTGATCGTGTCGCTTGGCTTTAGGTCCCGATCTTCAAAGAACGACCGCGCCAGTGCCGTTGTGAAGCGGACGCATTCGTCTTCGTAAACCAAACCCATACCAAGTGAGCGCATTTCCGACGCATTTATATCGCGGAGTGCAGAGACGGAACCGGACCAATTGCGATTGAACCTGGAACTAAGTTGCCCGGAAATCTCTTCGCGGCCACCAAATTCGCTGCCCACTTGCTGGTCAATAAATGTGTAATCAAGATTTAAACGCAAGGGCGCGCCACCGATTTGGGTCGTCAGTTCGTTGCGTTGCGGCGACAAGTTGTCCGGACTGAATTGGGTACGATAGAGCAGATCAATATAGTGCTTCGGGCTCATCTGAACGGTGGCAACCACATCCGAAAAATTGTCATCTTGGCCGGATGCCTGGGTGAAGCTGGAACTCACCCGAGGGCGATAGGATTGTCCGATGAAGATCGCACCGTTGCCGTAATCTTCAGTGCTGACGAGGTAATTGATGCCGTAATTGAAACGCGTGCCACCGTCGACGCGGTCGATGCCATCATACAAGTTATCGCGGAACAGGTTGGTCTCGTCGAATTCAATTTCCTGGCTATCTTCGTTTGGAATGGTATCTGGGTTGCCGCCGTTGGGTGCAACAGTGACCGAGGCTTGTGGCTCGATTGTTTGATTTAAAACTTCGCCTGGGCGCACCAATGGTAGTCGCCATGCCAACGAAGCGCGGGGTTGAATGCGGCCGCTGAGTCCAGAGAACTCGCTGCCGTCGCTCTCGGTTACATTTGATGCGTGGTAGCCATCCGCTGCCAATGAAACCGATGCGGTATATAACTCACCGAAGGCCCCGTTGATGAGGCGCTCCCAGCGCGGACGGAGGGAAATCCGGCGCATGTCGACGCCTTCGTCGCGCATCAAGTTGATCGCATTGAAATCAAATGTGCTGAAACCGCCCAATCGATCTCGGCTACCGACGTAATTGAAATCATACATCGGTAAGATCAGCGGGGTATCGTCGGCATTGGACTCGGCGCGCAAGTCCTTAAATGCGTGCGTGTTCACGACTTGGTAATTGCGTCCGCGAAAACCTTCGATGTAGCCGCGAGACTCTAAAACGGGGTCGGTTTCAAATCCGTAACGTCGCATATAGGTGTCGTCGGAAGACGCCTGAATGTTGGCACCGGCACGCCACGTGCGATCAAGATGGAACTCTGATTCTAAGTCGATGTAACCTCGCGTTCCGCGATCTGGGTCGTCGGCGACAAAGCTTCCTTGAGCATTGATCTCGCCATTGCGGTAGCGGCTGCGGTATTCGGCAAACATACCCGACCCACCGCTCGTCGTGAGCAGTGGGCTGACTGTTGCATCCTGGTGTTCATCAATCGCCCAAAAATACGGTGCATCAAGGCGAAAGCCTAGATCACTAGAATTTGAGAAGCTTGGTGCTAAAAGGCCCGAGCGGCGCTTAACCGTGGGGTCCGGGTGCGAAAAATACGGTGTATAGGCAACCGGCACACCGAACACCTCAAGCCAGGCGTCGCGATATTCGACTTGCTGTTCGGTCGCATCGTGGGTCACGCGCACGGCCTTCAACTGCCAAATGGGTGGGCGGCTAGGGTCATCTTTGCAAAGGTCACAAGGCGAATAGACCGCGTTGCGCACATCCGTGTATCGGGCGTCCGAGCGCCTTGCGCCTGAGCCGGCAACGCGCGTGCGGTCGGCCATTATCAAGCCGATGTTATAGACCACGCCGTCTTTCAGATCGCCGGTGATCTCCATCCGCTCACCGAACAGCACTTCGCCATTGGTTTCCGTCAACGACACGTTGTCAAATGCCTGCACGATATCGGTTTTTTGATTATAGGTAATCTTTTCGGCGCGCAGAGTCCGCCCGGCATAGGTGACCTCGACGCGGCCGGTGGCGGTGATTAGGCCTAGGTCGCGATCAAATGTCATGCTGTCGGCGTTGAGCGATGCTTTTGGCGCATCCGACGGCGGTGATGTGGGGTCGGGTGCGATTGTTACTGCAGGGCTATCGGCGGCAGGCGCTGTGGTTTGCGATTGCACTGATGCTCGGTTCGGCACGGCGCTGGGGGCCGCAGGCGCTTGTGTGCCGAAAAGGGTGCCGAGTGGGCGTGAGGTTGAGGCATTTGATGCCGGTCCCGGCTGCACGCGACGGGCTGGGTTTATTGATCGTCCCTGTATGCGCTGCGCAGGCTGCGTTGTCGTCGGTGTGGTGCTTGCCGCCGAGGGCGGGGGGGCTGCGTTGAACAGCGTTCCTAGTGGGCGTGCATTTCCATCAGCAGGCGCGCTGGGCGTTGGTTGAACACCTGGTTGTGACGTCTGAGATTGGATCCGGTTCCAATCGCTGGGCAATACTGAGCCTTGGCTTTGGGGGGCTGCTTGGGTGGTCCGCCCGAATAGGCTGCCGAGTGGCCGCGCAGCATCGGGTGCCGCAGCAACAACCGTATTGCTGAGCAGTAGTGTCGCTGCGGTGGCAGCAACCGTGAGCGAAGCATGCAATCGCCAGCGCTGTATCGTGCGTTTCCGCCACATTAGCCGTCCTCAAGATGCAATAACATGCCGAGCCCCAATAGCGTCGCCACCCCAGACGGAGTCCATGCCGCCAAGGTCACCGGGATACTATCGGAAAGTCCCAGGGCGTAAACGACATCCGAGAAAAAATACAAAAGAAATCCGGTCATGACACCCGCCGAGATGATGAATGTCGTTCCGCCGCGCCTGGAATTCTGGCGGAGCGTGAACGTGGCGGCGATCAATACCATCGCGCACATCAACAATGGCGATGCGAGTAGGGTGTTGAGGTGCAATTTGTGGCGCAGCGCCGAGAATCCCGCGTCTTCGAGAGTTTTGATAAAGTCTGATAGGGCCCAGAACGACATCGTTTCCGGCGGTGCGAAGCTGTCCTGTATCTTTGCCAGTGTCAGGTCTGTCTCCAGCCAATATTCTTTGAAGGCGAGCGGGGCTTCTTCAGGCTTTTGGATGCGGGCGTTCAACATATACCAAAACCCGTCTTCGAGTTTCGCGTAATCGGCATCGATCCGTTCGCGAAAATTGTCGGCGCCTTCATAAACAAAAACCACGACATCATTCAGCTCTACATCGGTACCTTGTTGGTAGACTGCGCCCGCATGAACTACGGATTGGCCGAGTGAATTCGCTTGGCGCAGCCAGAGCCCGGCGTCAGATACGGCGAGGAAGTTCGATTGGCCTTTCAGCAGCGTTGCTTCAAGCCGTTCGTAGCGGGTCAGCAGGGTCGAGGCGAGAGGATTGAGCACCATGATGTGCAACAGCCCCAATAAGCCTGCCAGTGCCAACACTGGCAATAAGAACTGCCATGCTGAAACGCCGGCGGCACGGGTAATCAACAGTTCGTGGGTGCGCGCTAAGCGCCAAAATGCGGCCATTCCACCAAACAGGATCGCAAACGGGAACAGCTTTTGCCCCAGGTGGGGTAGCCTGAGAAACGCAAATTCTAGCACATCGGTAAAGTCGACATTGGGCAGCGCCGAGGTGCGGCGTAAAAGCTCAATGCTGTCAAAAAGCATGACGAGGAGCAAAAAGATACCCAAGCACGTAAAGAAACTCACCAAAAAATGGCGCCCGATATAGGTCGAAAGGGTGAGAGAAATACGCATGAGGCTATGCCGGCTCCAAATTGCGGCGCTGCCGCTTACGTTTGCGAGAGCCAGGTGCTTTCGGATGGCGGAACAGCATGTAGAGCGCAATCCCGGTCGGTAAAATAGGCAACAGATAGAGCAGCGGTGTTAGTTCTAAATGTTTGGCAACGATGTTCTCGAGGCCCACCGCCGTGCCCTGCAAGGTGATCATGATCACCACAGCGATCACCACACGCATGCTTTGGCTGCGGCGCGTAATCGGGCCGTACAGCAAGCACGCCAAGCCGACCATGACAAAGGCCACACCTAAAACTGGGGTGACGAGGCGCTTGTGCAGTTCAACCTTGTACTTACCCCAGTCGTTTTCACCGATATCTTCTTCGTCTTGATCAAGGTTGATCAATTCGCTCATCGATCGTTCCCGCGGCTCTCGGTAGCGCTCCGAAATGCTTTCTTTGCTTGTCGGGACTTCGAATACGTAGCGATCAAAGTATAAGATCGAGAGTTTTTGGTCGGCACCGATGGTCTGACGGTTGCCTTTGTACATGACCACGCGGGGACCACTTTCGGTGTCGACCAAGGCGCCTCGTTCGGCCATCAACGTGGCAGGGGCGCCGTTTTCGCGTTCGTCGTGCACCAAGATACCGAGTAATTGTCCGTCAGGTGATCGCTCTCGTACATAGACCGTCACGCCGTCTGAAACTAGGTTGAACGAGCCTTCGCGAAGCAGTACGTGGGCATAGGTGTTGCGGACTTCCCACTGCAACAGGCGAAAGGTGCGGTATGATTCCGGCAACAAGAACAAGTTCAAGACATAGCCGGCGAGCAGCACGATGGCGGTCAGGATCAGCGCCGGCTTGGCGAGGCCAAACTGGCCGACACCGGCGGCGCGCATGACCACCAACTCGCGGTCCGTAATCATCTTTGAGAACGTGAAGACGACCACTGCAAACAAGGCAATCGGTAAAATCACGGTGAGAAAATTCGGCAACAACAGCATTGTCATATAGATGAACGTGCCCGCATTGACGCCACGGTTGACAATCATTTCGACAAAGCGAAGTGACTGTGAAAGCCAGATAATGCAGGTCAGTCCGGCGGTGACCAGTACCATGCCGGCAAACAATTGCCGCAGCACGTATTTTGTGTAGCTGTTCATGCTCTCAACGCCCACCAAAAATGCGAGCCCAACCTGTGCCATTGGTGGGAAAAAATCAAGGAATCCCCGTCAATTAGACGTTTTATGGTTAATGGAAATCGGCGTTTTTATAAATGCGCGATCTCGGTTTCTGCGATGAATGTGCTGCCGTCGCAAATCGTATCGGCAAGGCCCGGCGCTTCGACCAGCAAATGTCGCGCGAAATAGCGGGTCGATGCGAGGCGCCGTGCCGCTAACAGCGGAAATTCGGCAGCGCGTCGTTGCGAGGCCTCCATGCCCAACACCATCAGCCATCCGCCGACCGCGATCCCCATCAGGCGCAGATAGCCGACCGCCCCGGCTTGTGCACCGCCGGGATCTTTTGGGAAGGTTTCAACCATCCATGCGGTTGCGCGTTCAAGCGCATCGACGGCGTTGGTCAGGCGTGCGTGGGCAGATCCCATATTCGCGATGGACGCACGAATGTCTTTGATCAGCATGTTGGCAATTTCACCGCCGTCGCGGGCGACTTTGCGGCCCGCCAGATCAATTGCCTGGATGCCGTTGGTGCCTTCATAAATTGGTGCAATCCGCGCATCGCGTAGGTGTTGTGCGGCGCCGGTTTCGTTGATGAACCCCATGCCGCCGTGCACCTGCACGCCGGTGTTGGCAACATCGACGCCGACATCGGTGCTACAGGCTTTGACGACCGGCGTCAAAAGATCGACGTAGCCTTGCGCCTTGGCAGCAACGGCGGCGTCTGGATGGCGGTGGGCAACGTCCAACTGCGCGGCGACCCAGTATGCCAAGCCACGCACAGCTTCGGTCTTGGTGCGCATATCGAGCAGCATGCGTTTGACGTCGGCATGTTCGATGATGGCGACGGCGTCCTTGCTTTTGCCATCAATCGCGCGGCCTTGTGGACGTTCTTCGGCAAACGCGCGGGCGCGCTGGTAGGCACGCTCGGCAATCGCCACGCCTTCAAGGCCGACCGCCAAGCGGGCGTTGTTCATCATCGTGAACATGTACTCTAAGCCACGATTTTCTTCGCCGACCAAATAGCCGATGGCGCCGTCATTTTCGCCGTATAGCATCACCGCTGTGGGGCTGGCATTGATACCGAGCTTATGTTCAATCGACGCGCACCTCAGGTCGTTGCGTGCGCCCAATGAGCCGTCTTCATTGACTAAAAACTTCGGCACCACGAACAACGAAATCCCTTTGACGCCTTCCGGCGCATCAGGGGTGCGGGCCAGGACCATGTGCACGATATTCTCGGTGAAGTCGTGCTCACCGTAAGTGATATAGATTTTCTGCCCGGAAATGCGGTACGTGGCGCCATCACGCTCGGCCTTGGTGCGAATGCGCCCTAGGTCTGAGCCGGCTTGCGGCTCGGTTAGGTTCATGCTGCCGGTCCAAGTGCCGGCGACCATGTTTTCCAGATAGACCGCCTTCAATGCTTCTGAACCGTGGGTCGACAGCAACTCCGCGGCACCACCGGTCAGCAGCGGGCACAGACCGAACGACATGTTCGCCGCATGCCAGATTTCAGAGGCCCCGGTGGACACCAGCCAGGGCAGGCCTTGGCCGCCGATTTCCGGGGCAAACGGCATCGAATTCCAGCCGCCGTCGATGAATTTTTTATAGGCATCTTTGAAACCTTTGGGTGTGCGCACGACCCCATTTTCAAGCGTGCAGCCCTCGGCGTCACCGCTCATGTTCAGGGGGGCGAGGACATCGGTGCCGAGCTTGCCCGCTTCTTCGAGGATCGCCGCCACCAAATCGGGGGTGGCGTCTTCGTATCCCGGCAGTGCTGCAATATCGTTGAGCCCGGCAATTTCTTCCATCACAAAGCGCATGTCTTCTATGGGCGCGCGATAAGTGCTCATCAGATGTCCTCCGTTATTCGCTCAGCAGTTCGGTCAGATCGAGACCGCCTGTCGTTGTTCCGTTTTTAGCCGCCAGCGCTTCAAGGTCAAAGCGCCGTGACGCACGCTCGGCAGCCGTGACCAGCATTTCCGTGATGATTCGCGCCACGTCTGCCGGCAGCGCGCCTTCGTCAGCGGCGCCGATATCTTTGATGCGGGTATCGGGTAGCGGCGCTTTCAATTTCTGCGCGCCGAGAAAGTCTGCGCGCAGGATCAGCGTGCCGTTGCTCAGCACAACTTGATCGATGACAAAGGCTTGCCCGCTGGCCGCTGCCTCGTCTGGGTTTTCGGCACGGCGCGCCCAAGCCCGTGCACCATCACGGAGCCGCAGCCAGTTTGCGCGCCCATCGATGATGTCGAGTGTCATGACGGGGCGGTCGATCACCAATTCGCTGATGCTGATCGCTTTGCCGGCCGGCTTGCCGGCATCGACTTTGAGTTGGATCAGCGGGGCATGCAGGGCATCCCCGGCCTCAAATCCGGCGGGGTTGGCTATTCTTAAGCCGACGATTTGCCCTTCGCCTGTCTTTAGCGACATCTGCGCTTCGGCGACGGTCAACGGTACTTTCAGCGCACGTGACCCGACATCTTCGATGCCGTTCTTAATGACCGCATCGATATTGAACAGCACATAGGTGACCGACCCCATGACGAACACGATCATCGCCACCATCGCCAAGCCGCCATAGATAAACGCGCGTCGCATCAGGCTATCCCCGTGCCGGTCCCAAGGTAGGAAGGCTTTAGACTAAACTGCTATTTCTCGGTCAACGTGACGATATCCGCCACCTAGATAGGCGGCAAGCCTCGTGTGATTATGGTTGTGGCCGCGTGAAAACCAGGGTCGTAGCGTCGGACTGTTCGGGCTGAAAGCAATAGCCGCCGTCGCTGAACTTCTTTAGTCCGGCCACGGTGTCGATGCGGTTTTTGATCATATAGCGCGCCATCATGCCCCGTGCCCGCTTTGCGAACATGCCGAGCACGCGGGATTTTCCTGCTTTTTCTTCTTTAAATATCGGCGTCACGATATCGCCGGCGAGGGCTTTCGGGCGTACGACCTTAGCATACTCGTTCGACGCCAAATTAACCACAGTTCGGTTACTTTGACCTTCTGTCGCCGCGTTGATCGCGTCGGTGACCCGGGTATCCCAAAAGCCGTAGAGGTCTTCGGTATCGCCGATGGCAAACTTGGTGCCCATTTCCAGGCGGTACGGTTGCATCAGATCGAGCGGGCGCAGCAGACCATAAAGACCTGACAAAATCCGCAGATGGTCTTGTGCATAGGCCAAATCTTTCTCGCTCAGTGACGTCGCATCCAAGCCGACATAGGTGTCACCGGCAAACGACAGCGCCGCTTGGCGGGCATTGGCGAGGTTGGCGGTCGGCTTGAAGTCTTGGAAGCGTTGAAAGTTCAATTCCGCCAATTGTTCGGAAATGCCCATCATCCGACGCAAATCGGCGCGTGTCAGGTTCTTCGCCTGTTTTGCGAGCTTTTTGGTGTCTTTAATCAGTACCGGTTCGGTGAACACATCGGTGATCGGATCGCTCTCAAAATCGAGCTTTTTGGCGGGTGAGATGATCGCAAGCATCGGCGGTTTCCTCATTTGATCAAAGCGGGTTCCGACCGTACATATAGGGGATCGTGCCCGGCTATTAAACACCCCACAAAAGACTGAGGAGACTCTGATGCTAAAGATGTACGGCCTTAAAAATTGCGACACCTGCCGTAAGGCGCGTAAATGGCTGGACGCCGAGGGCATTTCCCACACTTTCATTGATGTACGTGCCGGCGACTTTACGGCGACCGATGTTGCACGCTGGGCAAAAACAGTATCGGTCGACGTGTTGTTAAATAAGCGGGGTACGACGTGGCGTGGCCTGTCCGCCGGAGATCAAGCCGAAGCCGAGACCCCTTCAGGCGCCGTCGCTTTGATGGGCGCACATCCGGCGCTGATCAAACGCCCGGTGTTTGAAATGTCGGACGGCATTTACGTCGGCTTTACCGACGACGTCAAAGCGGCTTTGAAATAAGCACCCCCTCACCGAGTGTCTCCCCCATACTATGGGAAAGAAATAGTATAGCGTCAGGGTGCCTCTCCCCAGCGTAGCGGGGGAGAGGACAGGTGAGGGGGCTTTCTTTTACAAACGAATTGGCCCGCTCGCGTGCAACCACGCCTCCAGTCCGCCCCGTAAATAATACGCATCACGCCCCTTGGCACGGAGTGCAGCGACCGCGCTTTGGCTGACCGCGTGGCCGTGCACGCAATAACAAACAACGACAACGTCATTCGGCAAGTCGTCGGCCCAAATGTCAACGGCATCATGGGCGTGCCAAACGGCACCTTTGATCATTGCCGGTTCAGACTCGACGGCGGGCTTTTTGCGGACGTCGACAACGGTGATGGCGGCGTTGAATTTGAAGAAGGTCTCAAGTTCGGCAACATTGATGAGGTGAGCAGTCATCATGGCCTCCTAAAAAATGAAAAAGCGGGCGAGGCCGAACAGAGCGCCGAGGGCGACCATCAGCGGGATTCCGACGCGGCCACTGACCAACAACGCTAAGGCGACGCCAGCGGCTGTGACGTCGATCCAGGCGATACTCCCGCTGGAATCGATAAACGCCGCGCGCCCCAAAAAGATACCGAGGCTCAAGATCACGCCGACCACGGCGGCAGTGATGGCGCTGAGCGCATTGCGCGCCCAGGCGAAGCGTTGAATGCTTTCCACATACGGCGCGCCGGCGATGATCAAGTACAGCGACGGCAAAAACGTGACATAGGCTGTGACCAGGGCGGTGAGCACACCCATCCAACCGCCGCCCGATGACCATCCGGCGAAAAAACCGACATAGACGGTGACCAAGATCAGTGGGCCGGGCGTGGTTTCGGCCAACGCCAAGCCGTCGATCATTTCGGCGCCCGTCAGCCAGCCATAGGTGTTGACCCCGGCATCTGCGACATATGGTAGTACTGCATAGGCCCCCCCGAAGGTGACGAATGCTGCCGTGGTGAATAGCTTGATCACATCCAAAAACGGCTGCACGCCGAACAGCGCAATCATCAGCGCACTCGGGCCGGCCCAAAGGGCTGCGAAGATCAGGCTGGTTTTGATGAAATTGCCGAGCCCGCTGCCATTTGCGGTTTGGCCCAGGATCTCGGCGGCGGCGTCCGGGCCGTGCCCGTGCGCCAGAGCATTCGGCATGAACTTCGCCACGATGACGCCAATTAAGCCAGCCCCCAAGACGACCACCGGAAAAGGCACACCGCCGAACTGCAACGCGGCGAAAGCGCCGATAGCGAGGCCAAGGGCAGCCGGCCCCTTGCAGGTTTTGCTGCCGATCCGATACACCGCCGCGATGACGATGGCGACGACCACAGGCTTAATGCCGTCCAAGATTGCGGCGACCGCACCTTGGTCACCATACTTGGCGGCAATCCACGCCAGCGCGATCATCAGGATCATGCCGGGAAGGACGAACATCGTGCCGGCAAACACAGCGCCTTTGACGCCGTGCAGCCGCCAGCCGATGTAGGCGGCAAGCTGTTGGGCTTCGGGGCCGGGCAGCATCATCGCATAGTTGAGGCCACGCAAAAACGCGCCTTGGCCGATCCAGCGGCGTTTGTCGACGCATTCGGTCTGCATCATCGCGATCTGACCAGCAGGGCCGCCGAAGCTTATGAAGCCAAGCTTGATCCAATACGCGGCAGCGTCGCGAAATGTCGGTGCATGCGTGGAATCAATATTTTCTGAGGTCGTTGAAGAGTTTGTCATATCGTCCAATCCTCCGTCTTCGGCGCGGCCGAACAGACAGGCTAAGGCAGCACTTGGACGATACGCGTCTACTACGACTGTGTAGCCGGGCGACTGCCGAATGCCCGATGGTGTTTTTATAGGGTATATTTATCGGCTTTGGCCAGCGACGAAATTATGACGTGTAATTCACACAAACGTGAGACCGCGTTATGGCAACGTGACACCTCTTTGCCGGCAAAGAGGCTATGCTTTGATTGTCGATCATTCAGGATCGTCGCAGGGTTTTATAAATTAAAGGGAGACGTTATATGTCGATTCAAAAGAAAACCGTCGGCGCCACGCTGGCCACTGCCGCTGCTGCTATGTTCATTGCCGGTGCCGCCATGACCGGCGCGCCGAGCGTTGCACACGCGGACGTTAAATGTGCCGGCATCAACTCCTGTAAAGGCACCGGTGCTTGCGCTGGCGCAAGCAATTCCTGTGCGGGTCACAATGCGTGCAAAGGTCAAGGTTGGGTGAAAGCCGAGACCGCCGAAGAATGCACCAGCAAAGGCGGTACTGTCGTTAAAGGCTGATTTTCGCCTACACGTAAGTTACCATGACACGGAGGGCTTGGGGGTTCCAAGTCCTCCGTGTCGGTTTAGGAGACAAGATGTGCGTGACCTCGCCGGCTTTGGTCTGGGACTCAGGCCGCAGCACTTCCCAAGTATTCTCGGCGACGATCCAGATGTCTGCGAAGGCGTTGATTGGTTCGAGATAATCTCTGAAAATTTTATCGGTGTTGGTGGGCCGCTGCTGCGCAACATGCGTGCGGTCGCAGAAAAGTTTCCCATCGTCATGCACGGGGTGTCGATGTCGATCGGCTCCGTCGATCCGCTGGACACCGCATATCTGGCTGGCCTCAAAGCGCTCGCCGATGTGGTGCAACCGAAACTGATTTCCGACCATCTCTGCTGGACTGGCGCGCACGGCCACAACATGCATGACCTTTTGCCGCTGCCGCTGACAGAAGCGACTGTGGATCATGTCGCGGGCCGGGTGCGGCACGTCCAAGATTATTTGGGCCGGCAGATCCTTTTGGAAAACACCTCAACGTACGTCACGTTTGCCGACGACGAGATGACGGAATGGGCTTTTTTATCTGAGATATGTCAGCGCGCGGACTGCGGGATTTTGCTGGACGTGAACAATATTTTTGTCTCCGCCTTCAATCATGGGTTTTCCGCATCGGATTACCTGGCCGGTTTGCCTGTGAACCGCGTGCAGCAAATCCATTTGGCCGGACACGAACATAACGGGGATCATATCATCGACACCCACGACCAGCCGGTGCCACTCGATGTGCTCGCGCTATACGAAGCAGCGCTGGACCACGTCGGCCCGGTGCCAACAATGATTGAACGCGACGGCAACATTCCGCCGTTCGCCGACTTGGTTGCCGAGTTAAAGGGTGTGCGTGCCGCAGCGGAGCGGGCGCTGTCATGACGACATCTTTGTCTGATCTGCAAAAGAAATTTCAAAATCGTTTGCTGCATGGGGATGATGCCGTTGATCCGCTTTTGGGCAACGGAGGCCCGTTTATGAAGGTTTATGATCACGCCTACCGCGCGCGATTGATTGAGGTCATGAGCCAAGACTTCGAAGGTCTGCACACGCTGTTGGGTGACGCACAGTTCGCCGATGTGGTGACGGCCTATGTGAATGCGCATCCGCCCCGGCAACGTTCGATCCGTTGGCTCGGCAAGGATCTGGCGGCGTGGCTTGCCAAGACCCCGGCCTGGGCGGAGCAACCGATGATTGCCGACATGGCGGCATTCGAATGGATGCTGGGTCTTAGCTTTGATGCGCCCGACGAAACGCCGTTGCAGGCAAGCGCCATGGCCAAAGTGCCGCCAGAAGCCTGGCCGATGCTGACCTTTACCTTCCATCCGTCGCTGAATACGGCACTGTTGTCGCATGACGTGGCGCCTTTCCAACGCGCCGCCGTCAGCGAGGATGAAGAGCCGGATTCAGCCCCTGCACCTTTTGCAGAGCCAATCACCTGGGCCGCCTGGCGCGATCCGAACACCATGATCGTCACCCACCGCGCGCTTGATATCGATGAAGCTGCGATGCTGCATGCGGCGGCGAAAGGCGAGACCTTCGACGCGATGTGCGAAGTCGTCGCCGATCTTAGCGACACCGATGACGCGGCCGTCCGCGCTGCATCGATTTTACGGGCTTGGCTCGATTGCGGTTGGGTTGTCGGCTTGGACGGCGAAGGTATCAGTTGGTAGGGCGCTACGTGTGTCGCACCAGACGAAACCTAAAGCACCTTGCCTGGGTTCATAATACCCGTCGGGTCAATGGCCGCTTTCACCTTGCGCATCAGATCGATTTCGACCGCAGGGGTATAGCGGACCAACTCGTCGCGTTTGAGTTTACCGACGCCGTGTTCCGCGGAAAAGCTGCCGCCTAATTCGAATACAAGATCGTTGAGTGGATCGGTGACGTCGTGCCACTTATCCATGAAGTCGGCTTTGCTCATGTCGGCGGGCTGGGTCAGGTTGTAGTGCAGGTTGCCGTCGCCGATGTGGCCGAACGTCATCGGGCGAATGCCGGGAACGATGCCTTCGATCAGGGCGTCGGCTTTCTCTAAATACGTGGCCATCAGCGAAACCGGCACGGAGATGTCGTTTTTGATCGAGCCGCCCTCATGCCCTTGGGCTTCGGGGATAGTTTCCCGAATATGCCAAAGGTCATGCATCTGCTGGCCGGATTCGGCAAACACCGCATCTTCGACTTCGCCGCCTTCGAACGCCGCTTCCAAGAAACCTTCCATGGCGCTGCGCAGATCGTTACCGGCGCGGGGCGAGGTCAGTTCCATCAGCACGTAGGCGGCGTGTTCGGCGTCAAACGGATCGCGGACGCCTTCGGTGTGCTTACAGGTGACAGCCAAGCTTTCGCGATTCATGTATTCGAACGCGGTCAGCGCATCGCCGACGGCACCGGACGCGCGCGCGAAAAGCTTGATCACGTTGTCGACGCTGTCGAGCGCGATCAGCACGGTTTGGGTCTGACGGGGCTTTGGGAACAATTTCAAAACTGCCGCCGTGATGATGCCGAGCGTGCCTTCGGCGCCCATGAACAAATGCTTGAGTTCAAACCCGGTGTTGTCTTTGCGAAGTCCGCGAAGCCCGTTCCATACCTCACCTGACGGCAGCACGACTTCGAGTCCCAGCACCAGGTCGCGGGCATTGCCGTAGCGCAACACATTGGTGCCGCCGGCATTGGTCGACAAGTTGCCGCCAATCCGGCAACTGCCTTCGGCGGCGAGGCTGAGCGGGAATAAACGGTCGGCCTCGTCAGCGGCTTTTTGGATATCGGCCAAGATGCAGCCGGCGCCCACGGTCATGGTGCTGTTGACCGGATCGATCTCAAAAATGCTGTTGAGCCGCTCCGTCGAGATGATGATTTCATCTTCGGCGACGCCACCACCGACCAGTCCGGTATTGCCGCCCAAAGGCACCACGCCGATACCGGCATCGGCACAAATCTTGACCACGGCGCCGCACTCGGCGGCGTCTTTCGGTCGCGCCACGAACGTCGCATGCCCGGTAAAGTGGCCGCGCCATTCGGTGTTGTAGGCATGGAGGTGCGATGCTTCTTCGACGACGCCGGCGTCGCCTAGAAGGTCACGGATTTTTTGTAAGGCTGTGTCTTTGTTGCTCATGCGCGGATATTGGCGTCCGCGCCCGGGATATTCAAGGTGAAGGTGCGCGGTCGACTTTTATCCGGTCTGCTGGGCCTCGCCGTCACCGGGTGACGGCCCGGCGTAGCCGGTCGTTGATCGCCCGGCCAAGGCCGATGTCCGGGATCGGCGCCACGGCAATGCCGGTGGCACCCGATTGATCCAGGGCGTGCAGCATATCGAACAGATTGGCGGCGGCTTCGTTCACGTCACCGGCGGCGCTGAGATTGAGACCGCCCGGTGTAAACACATCAGCAAAACCTAAGAAAACGTCGCCGGCGTGTGGCGCATCAGCATTGATACGGAGCGGCAACGTCGGCGCATAGTGACGGCTGAGCATGCCTGGTGATTTCGGGGCGGTGTCGTCGCTGCCCGCAATCAACAGCGGACCGATCACGGCTTCGATGTCCTCAATGGCCAAACCGCCGGGGCGGAGCAGGGTGGTGGCATCCGAGGTCAGATCGACCACGGTGGATTCCAAACCGACCCCACACGCGCCGCCGTCTAAAATAAGTTGCGGCCCCCCTTCGTCCGGGCCGGGGAGGGAGTCTTGCACGTGCCGCGCGCGGGTTGGGCTCATGGCACCGGAGCGGTTGGCGCTGGGGGCGGCAATCGGCACGCCGGCGGCGGCGATAAAGTCTCGGGCCATCGGGGCGGATGGCACGCGGACAGCGATGCTGCCTAGGCCTGCGGTGGTGAGTTGTGCCACCGGGCACGCCGCTGATTTCGGCAACACCAACGTCAGCGGGCCGGGCCAGAATTTGGCGGCCAACGCGTCTGCACGCGCGTCCATCAGGCCGAGCTTCGCGGCATCCGCCGTTTCCGCAACGTGCGAAATCAGCGGGTTGAAGCTGGGCCGGCCTTTGGCTGCAAAGATCGCGGCGACGGCGTTTGCGTTGGTCGCATCACCGCCCAGCCCGTAAACCGTTTCGGTGGCGAACGCGACCAGACGTCCGTCCCGGATCATTGCCGCTGCATCTTTGATGGCAGCGGCGTCCATGGGTCGGATCAGCGAACGGGTCATTGCTCAGGTTGGGGTTGGGTCTGGCACGCCCGGGCCACGGGCGATGAAGAAGGGATTTTTGAGCCCCGGCTTGCCGTAGCTGAGCGGGCGCCCGTCTTCGGTGATTACCTCGCCGCCGGCAAACATCAACACCGCATGCGCCGCCGCGGTGTCCCATTCCATGGTCGGGCCGAAGCGCGGATAGACGTCGGCCTTACCCTCGGCGATGCGACAGAACTTAAGACTGGAGCCCGCGCTGGTGCGCTCTTTGATATTCAGACCGTCCAAATAGGCCTCTGTCTCGGGGGTGTTGTGACTTTTCGATGCGATGGCGACCAAGCCGCTGGCGGGGGCTTGGCGGCAAGCGATCTGGGTGGCGTGGCCTTCGCCGCCATATTGCACGAACACGCCGGCGCGGGTCGCGATGAAGGTGTCTTGCGTGACCGGCAGGTGCACCGCGCCCAATACCGGCATGCCATGTTCGATCAGCGCGATGTTGACGGTAAACTCGCCGTTTTTGTTGATGAATTCTTTGGTGCCGTCGAGCGGATCAATCAGCCAGAACGGCTTATCGTCGATCTTCGGCATTTTGCCGGCGGCGACGGATTCTTCGCCGACCAGTGGAATGTCGTTGCCGATCTTGGTGCGGATTTCGCGAAAGATCAGATTTTCCGCCTTTGTATCGGCCTCGGTGACGGAAGATTTGTCGCCCTTTGCGGCGACGTTGAAATCGCTCGTATAGACTTTCATGATGACCTCGCCGGCGCGCTTGGCGATGTCGCCGATTTGTTCGGCAAGACCGATCGTGATGTTGAGCGTCATTCATTTTCTCCCGCGTGCTGATCGTTGCGGGACCATCGCGCTCCGGTGCGATTTAGTCAACGGTCTGCAATGTCTCCAAGGATGTCGATAAAATCACGCTGCGTGAATTTCTTCGGCGATAAAGCGACTGGCTTGAAAGGTGTCGGACCAATGGTTTGTCGCCATCCCGGCTTTGCGCTTGAGTTGGCCCAAAAACGCATCCGGCGTCGGCAGTTGTGCCCACACCGAGGGTAAGAACAGGGCGCGCCGGTTGCCGTCGGAAATTACCAAGCCGTCGACGCCGGGGCGGAGTTGCCTGAGCAGGTCGGCTTCGTCGGTGATCTGCATCGGTGTCTGCGGACTGAGTACGGAGATGGACAGCTTTAACGTGTCGTATTCGTCTGCGGTAACCGGCGGAAACCGAGGGTCTTTGAACGCCGCCTTATAGGCGTTCTCGGCGACGTCGACGGCCAACGGACGATGCGCCTGCGCCGATCCGATGCAGCCCCGCAGCTGACCGCTTGCGGTCTTGAGCGTCACAAACGCAGCACCGTCTTCGCTGAGCGCATTCGGCACGCCTTTGATTTGTTTCAGCATCTGGCCGGTCTTCAGGCCGGTGCGGATGCTGGCATCGGCAATTTGCAACAGCGCCTCACCGTGGGTCTGCAGCAATCGTTTCGTCGCGGCTTCGAAGTCTTCGCTGGGGATTTCAGATATTTCGGCGTCTTCGGCTGTCTCATAAAACGCCCATGCGCCATAACCGACCACTTTGTCTTTGCTGCCCGCGGTGTCGCCTGAGTTACACATATCAACGGTTTCGACCCGCATGCCGCGCTGTTTTGCCAAATGCAATAGACCGCTGACGGGAAACCGGCCACAGGCGCCGTTGCGCTCAATCTTGTCAGGTGCGAACGAGGTGATGGCGTCTGCGGTCCGTGCATCAATGGCGCGCGCGCCGTCGTAATCCAAAAAGTGGCTGAGGTCGGAAGAAATCACGATCAACGTCTCGGGCCCGCCCCACAGCTTTTGCAGCACCGCAGCGACGTCTGCGGGCGACGCTTCACCGACAACGATGGGCACAACTTTGAAGTCCGTCAGCAGTTCCTGCAGGAACGGCAGATGCACTTCCAGTGAATGCTCCTGCGCGTGTGTCGCCGGAAATGCGGTGACCCCCGGCATATCGCGGATCAAGTTTTCAGCGTCTTTGTCGACGGGAACGCGGCCCAATGGCGTCTCGAACCCATCGGCGCCGGACAGCGCCAAGCCGCGCACGGCAACCCGGTGGCAAGGTCCCATCAAGATCACCCGTGTAATGATGTCGCGCGCCGGTTTGAGCCGCGCGTAAATTTTGCCCGCGGTCGCGCCGGAATAGCGATACCCCGCATGCGGCGCGATGATTGCTTTCGGCACTGACGTCGCCGTTACGTTGGGCGCATTTAGGTATCCCTGCACGTCGTGCTTCAAGACGTCAGGCGCGTCTGGATAAAACATCCCCGCGACCGCTGCTTTTCGGATAGAGGTCATGGGTTGAGTTTACCCGATATCGCGTTTCCGTAACACCCCTTCGTGGGTTTAGTATATAAAGTTTACTGTGCGCATACGGGTAATTCCTAGGTTAAAGGGTCGCGCTGGTCTGATATCCGTACGCCCTGCGCATGGGATGTAGTTTTAGGACATGAAGATGAATATTGTGAGACGAATATCCGTCATCGCGTTTGCGATTATGGTTGCCTTCCCGATGCAGGGCATCGCCGCAGAGCGCGTGATTGGCAGCGTTGAGCGCCAAAAAGGTGATGCCAGCCGCGCCGCCGCCGGCGAAAGCGCATCATTAAGCGTCGGCAGCCAACTTTTAGAAGGCGATCTTGTGCGGACCGGCGAGGGCAGTCGTCTGGTGATCCGCTTTGACGACACATCGTCACTGACCTTGGGCGAAAATGCCGAGGTCGCGATTGATGCGATGATCTACGAACCCGCCGGCCGGACCCCCGAACTGGGCGCACAGTCGCTGAAATTCGTGCAAGGCGTGTTCCGCTACGTCTCCGGCAAGGTGTCGAAGAGCATGCCCGATCAGGTCGCGCTCAACACCCCCGTCGCCACCATCGGCATTCGCGGCACCGAGTTCGTTTTCGGTGAATTCACCGTCGGCATGCCGCCAGGTGAGTCGCACTACGGGTTCCAAGTTTATCAGGGCGCCGTCGAGATCACGTCGCTTGGCGGTGCCGTCACGCTGGACGAACCCGGCGAGGGCACGTTCCTGCCGCTGACCGGTGTCGCCGCCCCGACCCCACCCAGCATATGGAGCGCCGAAGCCGCCGCCGAAGCCCGCGACGCATTGGCGTTCTAATCACACCCCCTCACCTAACCTCTCCCTCATGCTGGGGGAGAGGGATAGTCTGGCGTCAGGGTCCCTCTCCCCTGCGCAGCGGGGGAGAGGACAGGTGAGGGGGCAATGTGATATAATATTCTTATGACCGAAGGCGCCCCGATTATCGATGAAAGCTTCGCCGACGCGGTGCCGGCGCGTTATTGGCATGGGCTCGACGACGGGCGGATTCAGTGCGATCTGTGTCCGCGGTTCTGCAAATTGCGGGGCGGGCAACGGGGACTGTGTTTTGTTCGCGCCCGGCGCGGCGACGAGATGGTGCTGACGACCTATGGCCGGTCCAGCGGCTTCTGCATCGACCCGATCGAGAAAAAGCCCCTGAACCATTTTCTGCCGGGCACGTCGGTGCTGAGTTTCGGCACGGCGGGCTGCAATCTGACGTGCACGTTTTGCCAAAATCACGACATTTCGAAATCGCGGGAATTCGATAAGCTGCAGGCCCAGGCAACGCCCGAGATGATTGCCGAGGCGGCGGTGAAAAGCGGCGCGCGGTCGGTGGCCTATACCTACAACGATCCGGTGATCTTTTTGGAGTACGCGGTCGATGTGGCCCAGGCCTGTCGCGCGCGCGAGGTGAAGAACGTGGCGGTGTCGGCGGGCTATATCTGTGCCGAGCCCCGGGTCGAATTCTTCAAATACATGGATGCGGCGAACATCGATTTAAAAGCGTTCACCCAGGAATTTTACCGCAAGCTGTGTTCGGCGGATTTGGCGGCGGTGCAGGAAACGCTGGTGTATCTGAAGCACGAAACCGACGTGTGGTTCGAAATCACCGATCTGCTGATCCCCGGTGAAAACGATTCCGAGCATGAGATTGAGGAAATGACGCAATGGATCGTCGAAAACCTCGGCCCCGATGTGCCGTTGCATTTTTCCGCCTTTCATCCTGATTGGAAAATGCTCGACAAAGAACGCACGCCGCCGGCGACGCTGATCCGGGCGCGTGACATCGCCATGAAGAACGGCGTGCGTTATGCGTATACCGGCAATGTTCATGACAAGCCGACGCAAAGCACCTACTGCCATCACTGCGGCGAGATGCTGATCGGGCGCGATTGGTACGAATTGTCCGACTGGGGGTTGCAGTTCGGTGGCAACCATTTGGCGGACTGCAAAAATTGCGGCACGCAGCTGGCGGGGGTGTTCGAGGAAACCCGAGGCGATTGGGGCCGCAAGCGTGCGCCGTTGCATTTCAAGCGTCCGACAGCGTGACATTCTAAGGCCGACCTGCTAAACGCCATCCCATAATCACAGTGAAACAATATCGAAGCAGTCCATCGGTTCATGACGAAAAAACACATCCTGATCGTGCTCAAGATCGTCGTGTCGGTGGGCTTGATTTATTTTTTATTCAGCGACATCGATTTGGGCGCCGAGCGCGACCGAATAATGTCTGCCGATATCGGCTTGGCGCTGGTGGCCCTGGCCATGATGTATGTGCAGATGGCGCTGGCCGGGGCGCGCTGGTGGGCGACGCTTAGGGCCTTCGAAAAGCCATTGCCACTGATCGAAATGACCCGCCTGTTTTATATCGGCGTGTTTTTCAGCCAAGCGTTGCCGTCCTCGGTAGGTGGCGACCCGATTCGGATTTACATGGCGTATAAAGGCGGTCTGCCGCTGTCAAAATCAATCAACAGTGTGATGCTGGAACGCGGCGTCGCGATCATCGGTTTGGTGTTATTGGTGGCGGTGTTGTCTCCGATTATTGCCGACAAACTGACCGCCGAGATACAAACCTTGGCGCTGTCTGCGCTCGGGTTGTTGGCGACCGGCATTGTCTGCGGCCTCGTGTTCATTATGTTTTTGGATCGTGTGCCGGCGCGCTTTCAACATTTTCGGCTGGTGATGGCGCTCGCGCATTTGGCGTCTGATACACGGCGCCTGTTTCTGTCACCGGCGAACGCGTCGCACGTCATCTTTTGGGGCGTGGTCGCGCACGCGAATATGGCGCTTTGCGTCTACTTTCTGGCGGCCGCGTTGGATCTGCCGGTGACTTGGATCGACTGCATGGTGCTGACGCCGCCGGTTCTGTTGATGACGACATTACCGATTTCCATCGGCGGCTGGGGGGTGCGTGAATACGCCATGCAATGGGCGTTCGGATTGGTCGGGGTGTCGGCGGGTGGTGCGGTGGCGCTGTCGGTGTGCCTCGGCGTGATGGCCATCGTGATGGCGGCACCTGCCGGTATCTTGTGGCTTGTGGGTCGTAAAAAAGGCGAGGTGTTCTCCGCTGCGGAAGCCGAAGCCGCCGTCGAAGAAGAACTCTCGCACAGCGGCGAGACGCCGAAATAAATCTAAGCGCCGCGTGACAATTTCGACGGTGCCGACAACGCTCCCTTGAACGTTTGCGCGCGCGGGATACACTTGGATCAACATTCACATTTTTCAAACAGAGGTTCTTCATGAAAATTAGCTTTGCCAACCCGGCCGCCCCCACCAAAGGAACGGCCGTCGTGCTATGCAGCGAAGGCGGCAAGTGGTCGAAGACCGCCGCAACCCTTGATGCCAAGCTTAAAGGCGCGCTCAAGCGTGCAGCCAAAGCATCAGGCTTCGAAGGCAAGAAGAACCAAACCATGATCGTGCTGGCACCTGGCGGCTCGTCGTTAGATCGGGTGTTGTGCCTGGGTCTCGGCAAGCCCGCCGAGATCACGCCGGAAAGCGTGGTCGAGGCCGGCGGCACCATGTTTGCCGCCATCGGTACCGTCGCGGGCCCGGTCACCGTGCACGCGGACGACATCGATAAAAGCAATCTTAAAGCCGCCGATATTGCGGCAAACCTTGGCTACGGCGCGACGCTGCGGTCGTACGTGTTTGAAAAATATAAAACGAAAAAGGCCGACGACAAGAAAACGCCCCTGGATGCGCTCGCGATTGTGTGCGACGGCGCGGCGGCGGCGCGAACCTCGTTTGGGCACCTTTCCAAGATTGCAGACGGCGTGAAGTTCACCCGCGATCTGGTGTCGGAGCCTGCGAACGTCCTGTACCCCAAAGAATTTGCGCAGCGTCTGAAAAAAGATCTTACCAAAGTCGGCGTCAAAGTGACGATCTTGGGCGAAAAAGAAATGCGCAAGCTCGGCATGGGCTCGTTGCTGTCGGTCGGTAATGGCTCGTCGCACGAAAGCCAGATGGTGGTTATGGAGTGGAACGGCCTGCCGGCATCGAAAAAGAAAAACTCCAAGCCGATTTCGTTCATCGGCAAGGGCGTGTGCTTTGATACCGGCGGGATTTCGTTGAAGCCGGCGGCGAGCATGGAAGACATGAAATGGGATATGGGCGGCGCCGGTGTGGTGTCGGGGCTGATGAAGGCGTTGGCCGGGCGTAAAGCCAAGTGCCATGTGGTCAGCGCAGTCGGTCTGGTCGAAAACATGCCGGACGGCAACGCAACGCGGCCCGGCGACATCGTCAAATCAATGTCCGGTCAAACCATCGAAATCCTCAATACCGATGCCGAAGGCCGCTTGGTGCTGTGCGATGTGCTGCACTATGTGAACACCAAATATAAGCCGGACTTTATGGTCGACCTGGCGACGCTAACCGGTGCCATCATTGTCGCGTTGGGCAATGAACGAGCAGGTCTTTTCGCCAATGACGATAAATTGGCCGAACGTATCCATGCTGTCGGTGAGACTATCGGCGAGCGTGTCTGGCGCCTGCCGCTAGGCGAGGAATACAACAAAGACCTAAACACCGATGCGGCCGATATGAAAAACATCGGTAGCGGGCGTGGCGCCGGTTCGATCACCGCTGCGCAATTCCTGCAACGCTTCGTCGGCGATACGCCTTGGGTGCACTTGGACATCGCCGGTGTGACGTGGTCGAAGAAAGACACAACGCTTGTGCCGCGCGGCGGTACCGCGTTCGGTGTGCGCTTGCTTGAGCGTTTTGTCGCCGATCACTACGGCTGAGGATACCGCCCTTCGGATGACCGAAATCGGCTTCTATCACCTGACCCGCTCGGGACTTGAACAGGTCCTGCCGCAGCTTTTGCAAAAGACATTGGCGGCGGGTAAGCGGGCCTTGGTGGTACTGGGCTCGGATGATCGTGTCCGCGATATGGACAGCCATTTGTGGTCGTTCGAGCCTGCATCTTGGTTGCCGCACGGCACGCCCCGCGACAAAGACCCCGAAGAACAGCCGGTGTGGCTGTCGACCGAGGACACCAATCTCAACGCCGCCACGTTTTTGTTTTTAGCTGACGGTGCCGTTTCGGAAAAAACCGACAGCTTCGAGCGCTGTTTCGATATCTTCGATGGCCACAACGAAGATGCCGTCGCGGCCGCGCGTGCAAGCTGGAAAACCCTCAAAGACGCCAATCACACGCTGACCTACTGGCAGCAAAGCGACCGCGGCTGGGAACAGAAAGCGTAGCAAGACTCATTCAATTCAGTTCAGACAATATAATCCAACAAACAACACCGGGAGAACATCATGACGAAACGCTGGGTGAACCGGCCGGAAGGCTCGACGTGGGGCGATTGGGGCGATGATGACCAACTCGGTCGCGTGAATCTTTTGACTGCCGACAGAATCAAGGCGGC
>Ga0129324_10000234_pt1 | contig 40172 bp, 48 predicted proteins | sample CPBDNA_7_FD_96879 | JGI IMG/M metagenome (GOLD analysis project Ga0129324, IMG submission 96879) | Freshwater to marine salinity gradient microbial communities from Chesapeake Bay, USA - CPBay_Spr_15_0.2_DNA | ecosystem: Environmental > Aquatic > Marine > Coastal | place: USA: Chesapeake Bay...
CTTAGTGCAGCAATCAAAGCAATGAGCGGTGATGCGCCAGTTGTTGCAGTTAAAACCAAAAAAACTGCTGCTCCAAAAAAAGCTAAAACAGAAGCTTAGTCTGTTTTAATTAACAAAAAAGCCTCGCTTTGCGAGGCTTTTTTGTTATGTCTTAATATACTGATTGCCTTGTCAGGTCAACTTCTCCACGTAAACCCCTTTTCCAATTCACTTGGTAGTCAAGTAGCATGAAAAACGGTTTGCGAAAAAACTGAGCCCTTATTAAGATACTATAAGCCAATATTAAGCTCACCACGCGCAATCAAGGCGGTATTTAAACAAGCCTCTTGATGCTCTCCAATAACTGTAAAATGACCCATTTTACGTCCTTTACGTGCTTCTGGTTTACCATACAAGTGCATCTTCAAATCAGGGTGAGCCAACGCGCGCTGCCATGCTGGCTCTTGTTGTTTAATCCAACTATCGCCGAGAATATTAACCATGACTGCCTTACTATGCAAAGCAGTGCTGCCAATCGGCAAGCCTACTAGGGTGCGCACTTGCTGCTCAAACTGATTAGTAATACAGGCATCTATGGTGTAATGACCCGAATTGTGCGGCCTTGGCGCAATTTCATTAACCAATAAATCTTGACCAACCAAGAAAAACTCAACTGCCAACACTCCAACATAATCGAGTGCTGCAGCCAATTTCTTAGCCAACTCTTGTGCTCGCGCTTTAACAATGTTTGAGCATCTTGCTGGTGCAATACTAATATCCAAAATGCCATTTAAATGCTGGTTTTCTGCTACAGGGAAACACAACATTTTGCCTTGCGCATCCCTTACCAAGACGACAGATACTTCCAAGTCTAAAGGCATCATTTTTTCAAGGACACAAACTTCTTGTTTAAAATCTACAAAAGCAGCTAGCGCCTGAGCTCTCGTTTTAACACGCGCTTGACCTTTACCATCGTAACCAAACCGAGCCACTTTTAAAATCGCTGGATACAGGTCGCTGTCATCCGCAGGCAAATCTTCGCTAGTGTTCACAACAACAAAAGGTGCCACAGGCAAACCAGCCTCTTTAATAAAGTTTTTTTCAAGTACTCGGTGCTGCGCCACAGAGACACTATCTGCAGATGGCCTTACAATCGTGCTTTCGGCCAACTTGGCAAGCGTTTGCGCAGGCACGTTTTCAAACTCTGTCGTCACGGCTACGCATGTTTCTGCCATCTGGGCTAATGCAGCCGCATCATCATAATCTGCACACAAATGTACATCAGCAATCTTACCAGCAGGACTATCTTTACTCGGGTCAAGCACCGTTACTTGATAACCCATTTCATGCGCTGCTATCACAAAAAAACGCCCTAGTTGACCGCCACCTAACATACCCAACATGGCTGGTGCCACAATCTCTTTTATACTCATGGCTTTTCGTTTAACTCCATCGCATTCACTGTTTCGACTTGCTTCTCTCTAAATATATCAAGCTTTTGTGCCAACATTGCATCTTGGTTAGCCAATAATGCAATAGCAAATAAGCCCGCATTAGCCGCTCCTGCATCACCAATAGCAAAGGTAGCAACTGGGATGCCTTTAGGCATTTGCACAATTGACAATAAAGAATCTTGTCCTTGTAAATGCTTACTGACGACTGGAACGCCAAGAACAGGCAATGTCGTTTTTGCCGCTACCATGCCAGGCAAATGTGCAGCACCTCCTGCACCAGCAATAATCGCTTGAAACCCAGCTTGTTTTGCCTTTTCTGCAAAATCCATCATCTTATCTGGCGTACGATGTGCTGAGATTACTTCGGCATGATAAGGCACACCAAAATCAGCTAACATTTGCGCTGCATGCTTCATTGTTGGCCAATCACTATTCGACCCCATAATGATAGCAACCAACGGTTGTTTTTTATCCATAATTACTTCCTAACCTCATCATTAACAGCTAGCTTGGACTGCATTCTCAGTCTCAATCACTAAAACTCAAATTGTCTACTTAAAGCACAACTAAATTATCGCGATGAATCAATTCAGACTCATCCACATAACCCAAAATTGTTTCTATCTCACGACTGGCATGCCCTTTAATTCGCACAACTTCTTGTGAATTATAATTCACTATTCCGCGAGAAACTTCATTCCCAGCTTGATCGACACAGGAAACTACATCCCCACGCTCAAAACTGCCAACCACTGCAGTTACGCCGATGGATAGCAAACTTTTACCTTCGATTCTGAGCGCATTGACTGCACCACCATCCAATATCAACTGACCATCGGTTCGCAAATGGTCGGAAAGCCATTGTTTTTTTGCTAGGGTTTTTGCTTGAGTTGCTTTCAGATGTGTTCCAATCGCTTCACCACTATGTAAGCGCAATAACACATCTTTTTCTCTTCCTGAAGCGATAATAGTATGGACGCCTGCATTTGCCGCCCGTTTTGCTGCTAATATTTTGGTTAGCATGCCACCTGTACCAACATTGGTGCCTGCACCTGATGCCATTTTTTCTAAAGCCAAATTTCCTGCTGTTTCCGCGTGTATAAACTGTGCATCTTTATTTTTACGTGGGTCGGCCGAATATAGACCTTGTTGGTCAGTTAATAAAACCAATGCATCAACGTCCATTAGGTTTGCCACCAAAGCAGCTAAAGTATCGTTATCTCCAAAGCGAATTTCGTCTGTAACTACGGTATCATTTTCATTAATGATAGGAATCACCTGCAAATCTACAAGTGTTTTAAGGGTTGTGCGCGCATTAAGATAGCGTTTTCGATTCACTAAATCAGCATGCGTTAACAATACCTGGGCCGTATGCAAGTCATGTTTAGCAAAAGCACTCTCATAGGTTTGTATTAAGCCCATTTGACCCACAGCCGCTGCCGCTTGTAATTCATGCAATTCTATCGGCCTTTTTTTCCAGCCCAAACGCTTCATGCCCTCAGCAACAGCACCACTTGAGACTAAAATCACCTGTTGCCCACGTTTGACCAAGTCACTAATTTGGGCAGCCCATGCACTGATCGCAGCACTGTCCAATCCCTCGCCGTCTTTCGTGACAAGGCTAGAGCCAACTTTTACAACGAAGGTTTTACTGTTGTGTAGGAGTGATTTGTTCATCGGAATTTTTTAGTGCCTCTTCTTGCAACTGCATGGCTTCCATATGCTCCATGATGGCATAGGTTAACTGTTTACAACCATTACCGTTAATTGCTGAAATAGCAAACACAGGGCCATCCCAAGCAAATGCTTTAACAAAATCAGCCGCCACTTGCTCTGGATTTTCCAGCATATCCACTTTATTCAACACCAACCATCTCGTTTTCTCATAAAGGGCTTCATCATGCTTTCTTAGTTCGTTCACAATCGCTTCTGCTTCCTGTACTGGGTCCGTCACACCGTCCAAGGGCGCCAAATCCACCATATGCAAGAGCAGTGAAGTTCTTGTCAGATGTTTCAGAAAACGCACCCCAAGACCTGCGCCATCGGCAGCGCCTTCGATTAAACCAGGCACATCAGCAATCACAAAACTACGATTGGCATCAACACGGACAACCCCTAAGTTCGGTTGCAATGTCGTAAATGGATAATCGGCAACTTTTGGTTTAGCCGCTGAAACTGAACGAATAAACGTTGATTTCCCTGCATTTGGCATACCAAGCAAACCAACATCCGCTAACACTTTAAGCTCAAGAAATAACTCAAACGACTCACCCTCTTGTCCCATCGTACATTGACGCGGCGCACGATTGACACTAGATTTAAAGTGCACATTACCAAGACCATTCGCACCGCCTTTTGCAATGAGTACTTTCTTACCATCGTCCGCTAAGTCCACAAGCACTTGACCAGTTGCTTTATCCGATATAACAGTACCCACAGGCATGCGTAAGACTAGCTCTTCACCCCCTGCACCATATTGCTCCGCTTTTCGTCCATTCTCACCACGTTGAGCGCGGAAGGTTCGGGTGTAACGATAATCGACTAATGTATTGATGTTACGGTCGGCAATTACGTACACCGAGCCTCCTTTACCGCCATCCCCGCCACTAGGTCCACCCATAGGCTCATACTTTTCACGACGAAAAGTCGCAATGCCGTTCCCGCCATCGCCAGCGTACACTTTGATTGTCGCTTCATCTATGAATTTCATTTTTCCCTACGATTCTTTATTATGTACCGATTCGCATACTCAGCATGACTTTAAAACCAAAAAGATTTAAAACAAAAAAGCCCTACCTTAAGGCAGGGCTTTCTATTTAAGCACAGTTTTTAAACTGCGACTATATTCACCATTTGACGCTTTAGTGGGCCTTTTGTACAAAAAGTCACTTTTCCGTCGACTTTGGCAAATAAAGTATGATCTTTACCCATACCAACATTGTCACCCGCGTGCATTTTAGTACCACGTTGACGAACAATTATACTTCCTGCAGAAACAACTTGCTCGCCGAATGCCTTCACGCCTAAACGTTTGGAATGGGAGTCGCGGCCATTTCGTGAACTACCGCCTGCTTTTTTGTGTGCCATGGTTTATTCCTTATCTGCTGATTTTGCTTTAGTTGCAGCTGTTTTTTTAGCTACAGGCTTTTTAGCTGCTGTTACTTTCTTAGCAGCTGGTTTAGCTTCTGCTTTAGCAGCGCCTTTGCCATTGATATCATCAATTTGAATTTCAGTGTAGCTTTGACGATGCCCTTGTGTTTTACGGTAATGCTTACGACGATGAAATTTGAAAATCATCACTTTGTCGCCCTTGCCATGTGAAAGCACAGTTGCATTTACTTTAGCGCCAGCAACTAATGGAGAACCAATTGTCACATCATCACCGTCAGCAACCATTAGGATTTTATCAATCACTACTTTGCTACCTACATCACCATCTAATTTTTCTACTTTTAAGTAGTCACCAGCAGAAACTTTATATTGTTTGCCACCTGTTTTAATAACTGCGTACATGTTGTTTGCCTTGTGTCACACGTTCAAATGAATCGCGCATTATACTAAAGTTGCAAGATAAAGCAAATAATAAATGTTTGTTATTTGCCTCCACTGTTATCATCATTTTATTCCAAGCTCTATGATAAAATCAGTCAATCTATTAACATTGATATCAAACAATACCAAGCCTGTGACTTTAAATCAAATACAATCCCCCATTTTAAAAGACATGAAAGCCGTTGACAGGGTCATCCGAGATTCATTGCACTCCGAAGTCACGTTAATTAACACTATAGGCGAGCATATTATTAGCAGCGCAGGCAAACGCCTTAGGCCAGCCCTAGTGTTGCTTTCAAGTGGTTTGTTCGGCCCAGTTAGCACACAACAACATCAACTAGCTGCCGTGATTGAATTTATTCATACAGCCACTTTGCTACACGATGATGTAGTTGATGAATCTGATATGCGTCGCGGCAAACGAACAGCTAATCATGTTTTTGGGAACGCGGCCAGTGTATTAGTCGGCGACTTTTTATATTCACGCGCGTTCCAGATGATGGTGTCATTAAACAATATGCGTGTGATGGAAATTTTATCTGATGCGACAAACACTATTGCAGAAGGTGAGGTCTTGCAACTCCTTAATTTGCATAATGCCAATGTCACTGAAGAGGCTTACTTGCGTGTGATTCATTATAAAACGGCAAAACTCTTTGAAGCGGCTGCCAGACTTGGTGCGGTCATGAGCGACCGTTACAATGTAGCAGACGAAGAGGCGCTTGGCCTTTATGGCATGCACCTTGGCACCGCCTTTCAACTGGTTGATGATGTTTTAGACATCAATGGTGATGAGGAAAAAATTGGTAAAAATCTAGGTGATGACTTATCTGAAGGAAAACCAACCCTGCCTCTGTTATATGCCATGCACCAGAGTGACACATCGCAAGCAGCCATTATTCGCAAAGCAATTGAGCAAGGAGGTGCTGATGACGTACCTGCGGTTCTTGAGGCTGTTTTAGCCTCAAATGCTACTGAGTATGTACTTGGCGTGGCAAAGAAAGAAGCTGATTTAGCCTGCGCAGCGATTGCAGACTTTGCTGATTCAGAATATAAATCAGCAATGTTAGCGCTTGCAACTTTTGCCGTTTCACGTCAACACTAATTCAACCTGTAAGCCAGCAAACAACTTCCCAATCTTTTTTGTTTACTGTTTGCCGATGACTGGCATGATTAAATGCTCTGGAGGTTAGCGCCATTAATTAAGTGTGACAGGTTCACCACTATCCGCATGATAGTAGCTTAAATGCGCGCATTCACTGGTACCCGAAGTTAGGGTGCCATCGAATAAGGCCTTGCCATCAACATCCACAATAGCATAGCCATTATGGTAAAGAGTCACTTCCGCCATTTTAGCGACTTTAGTTTGTACTTTTTCACGCATTGCAAAGCTGATGCAGTTTTCATCCTCATCTTCACTGTAGACTTCCCATTCTTTACCACCAGCCAACTGCGTCAACCAGCCAGGCAAATCGACCTCAACCCTACAAATAATAGGCTCATTCCACTCTGATGCAATCCCGTCATCAAGCTCCAATTGTTCAGCTAACTGTGCATGCAAATCATGTTGGTCGTTCATTGTTAATTCCTTTACTAATAGATGAGCAACAACGCGTAAATGAGGTCTATCTCAATTATTTCAAGCGCACTGTATGCCATTTTTGTAACATTGCATACTTTAATCATCGGTGAGATGATACAGAAAGTTTACACCAACATGAGGGCACTATGTTTGAAATTGCGCATGCTCTATCTAGCCATTTAAGTAACGATGTTACTCTTTTTATTGGCCTATCTATTATCTTCGGCTTGATAATTGGGAGTTTTTTAAATGTTGTCATTTATAGAATGCCAAAAATATTGACCCGTCAGTGGCAGCAAAACTGCTTAGCGTTACAGTGCAAAGAAATGCCCGACCAAGCGCCACTGACGCTGGCAACACCACGGTCAGCTTGCCCAACATGCAACCACACCATTACAGCAATAGAGAACATCCCAGTTATTAGTTATTTGTTTTTGGGTGGGAAATGCAAGTCTTGTAAAACGCGTATCAGCATTCGATACCCTTTAGTTGAAATTCTCACTGGCGCACTATTGGGGCTGGTTGCTTATCAATTTGGCTACACATACACCACACTATTTGCATGGATTTTCATACTCGCACTGATAACCTTAAGCCTAATCGATTTTGATACCCAACTATTGCCTGATGACATCACCTTGCCTTTGTTGTGGTTGGGATTATTGTTTAATTTAAATAATGGATTCACTGATTTGAAATCTGCCGTGATTGGAGCGACCATTGGTTACTTGATTTTATGGTCTATTTTTTGGCTATTCAAAATCACCACCAAAAAAGATGGAATGGGGTATGGCGATTTTAAACTGTTGGCGGCAATTGGTGCATGGTTTGGCTGGCAATTGCTTCCAGCTGTCGTTTTATTAAGCGCAGTACTTGGTGCTATTATCGGTATCTGTCTAATGTGGCTAAAAGGAAAATCTAGCCAAACTGCGATTCCTTTTGGGCCATTTTTAGCGCTTGGTGGCATTGCCGCATTATTTTTTGGCCAGCACCTTGCTGGTCTATACTGAGTTGAAGGCCATTCGATGTTAACCGTTGCATTAACTGGAGGCATTGGCAGTGGGAAATCAGAGGCCGCTCGCGCCTTTGCATCCCTTGGCGTCCCTATTGTTGATTTAGACCTTATTTCACATCAGCTCACTGGACCAAAACAAGCACTAGTAAAGCAAATTGCCAGCCAATTTGGTCAGGAATACATCACAGAGGATGGTGCATTAGACCGCCATAAAATGCGGCAACTCGTCTTTAACAACCCAGAATGCTTGCGCCAACTGAACGCGATTTTGCATCCAGCGATTCAGAGTGAAGCAGTGCAACAGCTCCAATCCAACAAAGATACGCCCTATACCCTCTTAGTCATTCCGCTATTGGATAAGAAAAGTTTATACTACGCACTAATCGATTATGTTTTAGTCATTGACTGTGATGAACAATTGCAAATTGAACGTGTAAAACAACGTAATCAATTAGCTGAAGACGAGATTTTAAACATTATTCGCACACAAATATCTCGTAAGGAAAGAATAGCAATGGCCGATGATGTGATTAACAATACTGAAAACATCCATCAATTACATCAAGAAGTAAAGCGACTTCATACAAAATATAAAAAACTGAAATAGTTAATTAACCATCAATCTTACATGATGAACTTTAATAAAAAACCGTCGTCTTTTGATGGATAGATGAAATTGATGATGATGGTTTGCAACTCCATGTAACCCTCTTTTAAAAAATGATTTAATGATATGCAACAAACCACAAAAAAAGTAAAACAAGTTCCTTGTCCCAACTGTAAAGCGCTTTCAGATTTCAGTCCTGAAAATGCCTATCGGCCTTTTTGTTCTGCACGCTGCCAAATGATTGACTTAGGTGACTGGGCAAATGAAACTTATAGAATTCCAGAAAAAACACCCGCTATTGATTTAGATGACTTAAACTAATTCGTAACCATCCAGCAGGACAGAATATAAATTGACCATGAAACTACTTAAACTAATTCCGCTTATTTTTATCCTTTGCGCATGCAGCCAGCCAAAAAGCAACGATGTCGTTATTTCGGATGCTTGGGTGCGTGAAAGCGCGCCAGGGCAAAACGTGGGTGCGGCCTATATGACGCTCAATAGCCCGACAAAAAATACGCTAGTGTCTGTAGATGCGGTCAATACTGCTGCTTCAGTTGAGATTCATAGCATGACCATGAATGATGGCGTGATGAAAATGCGCATGCTAGAAGAGCTCCCTCTGCAACCAAACAAACCTGTCTCGCTTAAACCAGGCAGCTTTCATTTTATGCTCTTTGATTTAAAAGCGCCTTTAATCATAGGACAGACTGTCACTTTTAGAATGCACTTTAAAGGTCAAGACGGCAAAATGACTGAACAAGAAACTACTTTACCTATCAAAAGTGAGGAATAATCAAGCGAACTTTTACTGGCGACTCAAGGCCTCAACAATCGACACGTTCGCTGGAAGTAATGGCTTTACCTTGACATGATTAGGCAATTGCCAAGATAGCGCTTGACCTTCTTTGGGCACTAAATCACCTTGCCACTGCTTGACAAAAAAGAAATGCAAATACACGATTTTCGCTGGTGAATCATGTGTTTCTGGATAGTCAAACTGCTTTTCTAGCCATGGCTCAACATCAGTTGGTGTGATACCAATTTCTTCTTGCAACTCGCGTGAAAGCGCTTGTGCTGGAGACTCACCAACTTCAACCTTTCCCCCAGGAAACTCCCACCAGCCAGCCCATGGTTTGCCTACTGGTCTACTGGCTAATAGAAACTCTCCATTCTTTTTTTGGACGATTGCAACCGCAACATGGGTGACTTTATGGTCTATTTTGGTCATTTAATTTTAATTGTCCTGCATAGTCACGTGCAAAATGATAAGCCACACGCCCGCTTCTTGCGCCGCGTGTATAAGTAAATTGCAAAGCAGCTTTTTTAGCCGCCTCATCAAAGTCAACGCCATAGGTTTGTAGCCAATAAGCAGCAATAGCAAGATATTCAGCTTGACCAAAAGCATAAAAAGAAAGCCATAGACCAAAGCGTTCTGCTAGAGCTGATTTTTCTTCTATGGTGTCGCTCGGCCGAATCTCACCACTTTCGGTTATTGTAGCCAAGTTATCTGCCATGAGTTCTGGCATGAGGTTTTTGCGATTTGATGTTGCATAAACCAGGACATTATCTGAGGTTGATGCGATTGAGCCATCCAATGCAACTTTCAGCGCTTTATAGGCCATATCGCTCGCTTCGAAAGTTAAATCATCGCAATAAATAATGAATTTTTCTGGTCGATTGCGAATTAAATCGACCATCTTAGGCAAGTGCACTAAATCATGCTTTTCAACTTCGATTAATCGTAACCCTTGCGCCGCGTACTCGGTTAACAAAGCCTTAATAAGCGATGATTTACCTGTGCCGCGCGCACCCGTCAACAAGACATTATTTGCTGATAAGCCTTGTAAAAACTGACGTGTATTTCTGACAATTTGTTTTCTCTGCGCATCCACAAAATGGATATTCTCTAAGCGAATTTGATGCGGGTAGTGAATGGCTTGCAAGCCTCCTTTCCCATGCAAACTGACCCAGCGCCAGGCCGTTGCGGTCCAATCAATATCAGGCACACTGGGTTGAAAGGCGTCCTCGAGTCGATTGAGCAACCGCTCAGCACGCGAAACTAAGTCCTCGACTGAAGGCATCAGTCATTTACCTCCTGCGTAACCACCGCGATTAACTGCGGTAGTCTGCATTGATTTTGACGTAATCATAACTAAAATCACAAGTCCATATAGTGGCCGTAGCTTGCCCGCGATTCAATACCACACGTACTAAAATTTCTGCTTCTTTCATAATCGCCGCCCCCTGCGCTTCACGATAGCTAGCAGCAATACCACCATGCTCAGAAACCAACTCATCACCCAAGTAAAGCGCTAACTGACTTACATCCAAATCATCAATTCCAGCATAACCAATTGCCGCTAAAATACGACCTAAATTGGGGTCGGATGCAAAAAAAGCAGTTTTAATCAATGGGGAATGGGCAATCGCATAGGCGACTTTTCGGCACTCAGCCTCATCTTGTCCCGCCTCTACCTGTATGGTCATAAACTTGGTCGCGCCCTCACCATCGCGCACAATAGCCTGGGCCAACTCAATCGCGACTTCCGTCATCGCATCCCTTAATGCCATAAAATCTGCACTGCTTTGTGTAATTTCAGCATTGCCAGCCAAATTCGTTGCCATCATGATAAAGCTATCATTGGTGCTGGTATCTCCATCCACAGTAATACAGTTAAATGATTGATTGACAGCATAATGAATGATGGCCTCTAAGGCTGATTGACTCACTGCGGCATCAGTAGCAAGATAACCCAACATCGTCGCCATATTTGGATGAATCATTCCTGAGCCTTTGCTCATACCTGTGATGGTGATGATTTTTCCGCCTATGGTTAACTGCCGAGACGTGGCTTTTGGCACAATATCGGTTGTCATAATCGCTTCTGCGGCATTTAACCAATTATCAGATTTAGCATTATCAATTGCTGTTGGCAAGTGTGCGATAATTTTCTCAACTGGTAGTGGCTCCAAAATCACACCCGTCGAAAAAGGAAGCACTTGCTCACTACTAATGTTTAATAACTCAGCAAGAGCACTACAACTTTGCTGGGCATGTTGTAAACCAGTCTCACCAGTCCCTGCATTCGCATTCCCTGTATTAACTAATAAAGCGCGAATTGGCTTATTGCTAGCTAAATGCTTCTTGCAAATAATGACGGGGGCGGCACAGAATCTATTTTGCGTAAAAACACCAGCCACATGACTACCCTCTACCAATTTAATCACCAATACATCTTTACGATTTGGCTTACGGATATGGGCTTGGGCAAAACCTAAACTGATGCCATTTATTGGCAATAAAGAAGACGCATCAATGTTGGAGAGATTCACTGGCATGCAAGTGCTTTCTATTTAAATTAAAGACTGCCTTTTATTTTAGCTGATCAAAAGCTGACGCAATCCATCTTACTGAATGAAATTAAGCTTTGCGCCAAATCGTGCCTTGCGGCGTATCTTCTAACAAAATCCCTACATCCGTTAGTTCGGCTCGAATACGGTCAGCCTCTGCAAAGTTTTTAGCACTCTTCGCTTCGATACGCGCTTTGATGAGCGCCTGTATATCCAAATCATCGCCAACACCTTTACCCTGCATAAAAGCATCTGCATCTTGCTGTAATAAACCAAGTACAGCACCTAAATTCTTAAGCAAAGCAATGGTGTTGGCCGATTTGTCTTTATTCGCCTCATTGGCTAAATCAAACAATACTGCCATTGCTTCAGCTGTATTAAAGTCATCGTCCATCGCCGCCTTAAAACGCAAAGCTTGTGGATGAGACCAATCGACTGCATGCTCAGTCACCGTCACACCACGCAAAGCAGTGTAAAGCCTAGTTAATGCTACCTTAGCGTCATCCAAATGCTGGTGACTATAATTAAGTGGACTGCGATAATGTGCTCGTAAGATAAAGAAGCGAATGACTTCCGCGTCATATTGTTCTAAAACGGTTCGAATGGTGAAAAAATTGCCAAGCGACTTGGACATCTTCTCATCATCCACTCTAACAAAGCCATTATGCATCCAATAATTAGCCATCTGACAGCCATGAGTAGCTTCGCTTTGTGCAATCTCGTTTTCATGATGTGGAAACTGCAAATCCTGGCCGCCACCATGAATATCAAAATGTGCACCTAAATGCTGTCCACTCATGGCAGAGCATTCAATATGCCAGCCAGGACGACCTGGTCCCCAAGGTGAATCCCAGTTAGGCTCGTTTGGCTTAACTGACTTCCACAATACAAAATCCATTGGGTCGTTTTTAAATGTATCGACCTCTACCCGTTCACCAGCGCGCAAATCATCTACACTTTTACCTGAAAGCTTACCATAGCCGTTAAAACGACGAACTGCATAAAATACATCTCCATTATCCGCGCAATAGGCATACCCTTTTTCAATCAACTTACCAATCATCTCTATCATCGCATGAATATGCGTTGTAGCACGCGGCTCAATATCTGGTCTTAGCACGCCCAAACGCATGGCATCTTCATCCATCGCATCAATAAATCGCTGCGTTAGCACCGTGATGCTTTCATTATTTTCATTTGCCCGCTGAATAATCTTATCATCAACATCTGTAATATTACGCACATAGGTAAGCGCATAACCAGATGCGCGCAACCAGCGTGCCACCATATCAAAAACCACCATCACTCGCGCATGACCTAAGTGACAATAATCATAAACAGTCATGCCACAGACATACATGCGAACATGATTAGCTTTAATGGGAGTAAATGTCTCTTTCTGACGTGTGAGCGTATTAAAAATATTTAGCATGCGTTCAAATTTCGAGGAGTGTTAATCTATACAGTTGCCCAATTTTAACAGACATCAAAATCGCTTATCGACCATAATTTACAATCAATTATCTAAACGGCTATTGGATGTTAGCTGTCGTGTTGGTAGAATACCGCTATTACCAACAAAAAATGAGTATATCATAATGACAATAAACAATATTCTGCGTAAAAAAGTGGTAACTCCACTATTATTAGTTTTCTTGTTTGCAACAGCACCAGTGATAGCTGACGAGTTGAAAGATATTTCAACATTAGCTGAACAAGGCAAGCAACAAGAAGCGTTAAAAAAGATAGATGCCTATCTAGATGCAAACCCAAAAGATGCACAAGGCTTGTTTACAAAAGGCATTATTTTGGCTGAGAGCGGCCAGCGTGAAGAGGCCATTAACACCTATAACATGCTAACGCAAATGTATCCCAACCTTCCTGAACCCTACAACAATTTAGCTGTTTTATATGCTGATGCTGGCAAGTATGAGTTAGCAAAAAAGTCACTTGAAACAGCCATCAAAACACACCCAAGCTACGCCACTGCTCACGAAAATTTAGGCGACATCTATGCACGCATGGCTTCCGAAGCTTACGATAAGGCATTAAAACTAGACAATAAAAACATACGCGCAGAGAGCAAACTCTCATTAATTAAAGATTTGTTCAGCAATGATGGAAAGACCAGCGTGGCGGCTAACAACGCAACACCAGCGCGGCCGATTCGTAAAGCGGAAATAGCCGCGCCAAAGGCATTACCGAAAGAGATTCCTCCGCTTAACAAACCAGCTAATGTCGTTGCAGTCAACACAACAAACGATGAAACTAAGGTTAACGCAGCCGTTGACGCTTGGGCGGCGGCGTGGCAAAGCCAAGACGTAGATGGATATCTTAATAGCTACTCAGCAAGCTTCACACCAAGTAAAGGCAATCTCAACAGTTGGAAAAAGTTACGTCGCTCACGCGTATCAGGGCCATCTAAAATCAACTTGGAGCTGAGTAACCTCAAAGTTGAAATCATCGATGAAAATAACGCAAAAGCGAGTTTTAAACAGTACTATAAAGCGGATGGCGGCCCAATCCATACTTTTAAAACACTTGTTTTCAAAAAAGTCGATGGCAATTGGTTAATTACTAAAGAAATTGCATCCAATTAGATGCTGGCAATCTTAAGACACTACAAATCACTCAAGATGAATATCAACTTCACTCGTGTTAACCCTAAGTCCAGGAGGTTAGCACAATCATTATTCGTCATTTGCTGTGCGTTACTCCCTTGGTCAGCAACAGCTGTTGATCAGGGTAAGCTGCCATTAGACTTGTTCACGAATCAAACAAGCAAAGACCTTGTTGAACGCTTGTTGGTCAAAAGCTTGATGCAAATTGCTGAAGGGAATACAAAACAAGCGATGCTAACGGTGAATGAACTAATTCGCACAACACCAAACTTTAAACTGGCCCACCTGATTCGGGGAGATTTATTGAGCGCTCAGGCGCGCGGCCTAGGTGCTGCCGCTATTGAGCCAACACTAATCGGCTCAAGTGCAGATGAAATTAAAGGCTTAAGAGAAGAAGCGCGCACAAGAATTGACCATTATTTTTCTGCCGATAATGACAGACTAGTCCCTGACTTGTCCATCAAAATGGATAATCAACAGCAACACCTCATCGTCATCGATATCATCAAGTCTAGACTATTTCTATACAAAAAATCAGACAAGGGGCTACAACATGTTTCTGATTACTATGTGAGTATTGGTAAAAATGGTGCGGATAAAAATACTGAGGGCGACAAACGCACGCCTGTTGGTCTTTATTTTGCCAGTAAGAAATTAACGACACCACTCTCTGAGTTCTACGGTGATGGTGCATATCCATTGAACTATCCGAACGAACTTGATATTCACAATAAAAAAACAGGATCGGGCATTTGGCTACATGGCACCCCAAAAGATACCTACAGCCGGCCACCACGTGCTAGTGATGGTTGTGTCGTTTTAAGCAATCCCGACCTAAGAAAACTACAACCAGTGTTACGCGCAGGCGGTGTGCCAGTAATTATTTCCGACTCGATCAAGTGGGTCGATAGTAATCATGTTTTAAAGCCACATGCGAACATAGAGCCGCTTAATCAAGCCTTATTCAATTGGCGTAAGGACTGGACATCACAAGATACTAATCAATATTTAAGCAACTACTCGAAGGATTTTTTTTACAGTGGTGGAGCATTGTCAGAGTGGTCTGCTCATAAACGCCGCGTTCAAGCTAACAAGCCAAAAATTAGTGTCGAAATCAGTAATATCAGCATGTTCAGTTACCCTAAAAATAAAAATGGCAAGATAACAACGCAAGGTGATATTGTAGTGGTCAACTTTGACCAACAATATGAAAGTCCCACGTTAAAAAACAAAATGCGTAAACGTCAATATTGGAAGAACGAAAATAATCAATGGAAAATCATCTACGAAGGTGCAGCTTAAATAATATGAATATACGACAATTAATTTATTGCTTTATTGCCCTACTGTTTGCCTTCAACAGCATTGTCAGCTTTGCAGCAACTAAGGTGGAATTTAAGACAACTGAAGGCGACTTTATTGTAGAACTCTACCCTGAGAAAGCACCAATAACGGTAGCTAATTTTCTACAATACGTTAAAGAAGACTTTTACAAGAAAACCATTTTCCATCGTGTTATCAATGATTTCATGATTCAAGGTGGTGGTTTTGAGCGTGACTTATATGAAAAACCGACACGTGGGCCAATCAAAAATGAATCAAACAACGGCCTAAAAAACAAAATAGGTAGCATTGCTATGGCACGTACGGCAGATCCAAACTCAGCTACTGCACAATTTTATATTAATCTCAATAATAATGCTTTCCTAGACTACACAGGTCCAGAACCAGAGAGAGTAGGTTACTGTGTTTTTGGTCAAGTCATTAGTGGTATGGATGTGGTTAAAAAGATTGGCATTATTCCAACAGGCCAAATTTCTAGATTTAGCGACGTACCAACCAAAGCAATTAAAATTAATAGCGTCAAACTACTTGATAAAAAGTAACTTCGGAATTATTTCTTCATTAACAACCTTTAAGGATTCGTGTGATAAAACTTACAACAAATTTTGGCGATATTACGCTTGAACTCAATGCTGAAAAAGCGCCAATAACTGTGGCTAACTTTTTACAATATGTTGAAAGCGGCTATTACAATGGCTTAATTTTCCATCGCGTCATCAAAGATTTCATGATTCAAGGTGGCGGCATGGACAGCAATATGAAAGAAAAATCGTCTGTAGCCGAAATTACCAATGAAGCCGATAACGGATTAAGCAATGATCGATATACGATTGCAATGGCACGCACCTCAATGCCACACTCAGCTAGTAGCCAATTTTTTATCAATGTGAACGACAATGACTTTCTTAATCACACTTCACCAACGCCTAGCGGGTGGGGATATTGTGTCTTTGGCAAAGTCATTGCAGGCATGGATGTTGTTGATCAAATTGCAGCGGTTAAGACGGGTTCTGCTCGAGGCCATCAAGACGTGCCCGTTGATCCAGTTGTTATTGAAAAAGCGATTACTTGTTAAGCAAATATTGTCTATTTAAATCCCATAAAATGGCACATGCAACATAGCTTATTCATCTCGGATTTACATTTATGTGAATCACGCCCAACAATCATCAAAGCATTCAATGAATTTCTAGCGCATACCGCAATCCATGCGGATGCGCTTTATATTCTCGGCGACTTATTTGAATATTGGGCTGGCGACGACGCGATCGATTGCGGCACTCATTCAGAAACAATTGACGCGCTTCGTCAACTCTGCTCGCAAGGCGTGTCAGTATTTGTCATGCATGGCAATCGAGACTTCTTACTTGGTGATAGGTTTATAAAAGCGAGCAATGCCTCATTGCTCGCTGACCCCACTCTAGTTTCACTTTATGGCCAACGAATACTCCTTAGCCACGGTGACACCTTATGTACTGATGACCTTGCTTATCAACAGTTTAAACTACAGGTACGTAGTAAACAGTGGCAGTTGCAATTTCTCAGCCAACCACTGGCCTCAAGAATTGCTTACATTGAATCGATACGCCAAAAAAGTGAGCAACAGAAATCAGTTAAGTCAATGTTAATAATGGATGTAAATAATAGCGCAGTTTCGCAATTACTGTCCCAACATGATTATCCTACCTTGATTCACGGACACACCCACCGCCCCATGCAGCATCAACATCAAATTGGTAATCATAGGTGCGAGCGTTGGGTATTAGGTGACTGGTATGATCAAGGCAGTTATTTAAGAGTTGATAAACTAGGGATTCACCCAAGATTGCTTTAAATGTATGGGTTGCCCTAATCAAGCAACATCAAACGAATGGCAATGATTACATTGCTGTCTAGATTAACTGTGTCAAACAAATGATTATTTTCTAAATTCGTGCGGCCTTACAGACTCAGCCACTTTATCAAGTACACCATTAATATATTTATGTCCTTCGGCACCACCAAAGGTTTTAGCCAACTCCACACCTTCATTAATAGCAACACGATACGGAATACTCATGTCATAAACAAGCTCATAAGAAGAAATGCGCAAAATTGCATGCTCGATTGGGCTTAGCTCATTCAATGCACGATCAATAAATGTCGTGATTTTTGTATCAAGCACCGCTTGATTATCGTTAACCCCTTGCAATAACTGCTTAAAATACGGCTCATCCGCTTTCAGGTAGTCAGGGTCATCCTTCATATCTAACAAGACCTGTCTAAGATCACCCTCATTAATCATGCAACGATATATAGCCTTGAGCACCAACTCACGCGATTTGCGGCGGTTTTGGCTAGGCTTGCGCTTTTTCCTAGGCGCAACGTCAGGACTTATATCATTCATAGTACATTCACCAAATTAGCCATTTCGATAGCAACCTGCGCGGCCTCTGCACCCTTCACACTCATCCGCTCTAGCGCTTGCTCATCATTTTCAGTTGTAAGAATCGCATTGGATACTGGCACACCCGTATTTAATTGCACCTCAGAAACGCCACGCGCAGACTCGTTAGCAACCACCTCAAAGTGATAAGTTTCACCTCGCACAACAGCACCGATGGCAATTAATGCATCATATTGTTCACTTAAAGCCATGTGTTGTAAAATCAGTGGCGTCTCCAATGCACCTGCCACGGTTGCAATCCGAATATCATCCGCCGCAACGCCAAGCTTTAACAGCTCTGCATAACAAGCCGTTAATAAACCCTCACCAATATTGCGATTAAAACGTGACATCACAATGCCAATTTTCTTGCCTGAGCCATTTAAATTTATTGCTATTTTGTCCAAAACATTCTCTCAATTTCATCAAAACAATATTTTACGCTATTTAAGCATTCTCCATAGCAAGGGATTCAAAATCCTAACTAAATAATGACCATGCTTTTTGTGCGGTGCTCCAAATACCATAGGCAATTGGAATTAAAACCGCGCCCCATGCCAATATAACAACCAAGCTATTTTTATCCGCATCAGCCATCTCTACTGTTTTAGTTGCAACTTTTGCATGGCCAACACTGCGGACAGCATCAAGCTCGGCATCGGTCATAAAGTATTTATCAGCAACAGGCTTAATCAACATATTTGCTACAAAACCAATCACCATCATGCCAGCCAACACTAACATAATGGGCGCATAAATCTGCTCGTAAGGCACACCCGCTTCAAGACGCGTGTCATGCATGTAGTTCACCACCACAGGTCCAATGATACCAGCGGTAGACCAAGCCGTGAGCAAACGGCCATGAATCGCACCAACAAATTGTGTACCAAACATATCAGCTAAATAAGCTGGTATCGTCGCAAATCCACCCCCATACATAGACGAAATAATACAGAAACATGCAACAAACAATGATAGTGACTTAAAACCAGCTACATATGCGGCAGTGCAATATAAAACAGCGCCTAGAACAAAGAAAATAAAATACGTCCGCTTGCGACCTAAGCGGTCAGAAGAAGATGCCCACCCAATTCGCCCAAAAATGTTAAACACAGAAATGAGACCAACAAAACCAGCACCAACTAAAGCTGCGGCAGCACTTAATCCATCATCGGCTTTCACATCAATAAAGCCTAGCTGCGCCTGACCAATCAATGCGCCACCAAAGGTTTCTTGCAACATCGGCGACGCCGCACCTAATATACCGATACAGGCAGAAACATTCATACAAAGCACAATCCATAAAAGCCAAAATTGAGGTGTTTTGTGTGCTGTATTTAAATGTACGTGTTTGGTGGCAATCATGGCGTTGTCTTTAGTCACAGGCGGATTCCAGTTAGCTGGTTTCCAGCCTGTTGCGGGAATACGATAGCCAAAAGAGCCGCTCAACATAAAGATAAAATAAATCACACCCAGCACGACAAAAGTCTGCCAAACACCAGCAGCTCCAGCAACAGAAAAGTAAGCCATCAACTTCGTTGCAATAGGTGAGCCAATCATAGCGCCTCCACCAAACCCCATAATGGCCATACCCGTTGCCATGCCACGATGGTCAGGGAACCATTTGATTAGTGTAGAGACAGGTGAGATATAACCTAAGCCCAACCCAATACCACCGATGATTCCGCTACCTAACCACAATAGCCATAACTGATGTAAATAGATACCAGCAGCTGATATTAACAACCCCCCAGCCCAAAGAACGGCGGAAACAACGCCTGTTTTCCTAGGGCCCTCCCGCTCTAACCATCCGCCAAAAAGCGCGGCAGAGCAACCAAGCAACACAAAAAACAAAGTAAACATCCAACCCAAATCAAACTGAGTCCAGTTGCAGTCTGTTGCAAAGAGTGCTTTTGCCGTACCTGCCAACTTATCCCCAAAGGTCGTTGCACCTGCAGCACAAGCAGCAATCGGATTACCCAACTCATCTTTTAAAACATTACCTAAGGGCTTCCAAAAAACACTAAAGCCATATGCCATCCCGATCGACAAATGTACAGCCAAAGCTGCTGGCGGAACTAGCCACCGATTAAATCCAGGACTTGCAATTGTGTTCTCTTTATCTAAAACGCCTGCCATGTTGCTCCCCATTTATCAATTTTAATCATTATTAGCATTAAGTTACATATTGTTACAAAATGCAAGCAATGGCAATTAAGATCGTCATTAAAGTGATTATTTTTCGCATTGTCATAAATTTGAAATATTATAGTCACATAATCAGCTCGTATTATATTTTTAAGCGTGGAGCAAAATGCCTGCCAGTATACTAGTTATAGAAGATGAACCTGCTATCCAAGAACTGCTTGCACTGAATATTACACTAGCAGGACATACGCCCATGCGAGCAATCAGTGCGGAACATGCACAAGAGCTATTACGCAATGCAATTCCTGATTTAATCTTACTGGATTGGATGCTGCCTGGTATGAGTGGCATTGAGTTTGCTCGCAAATTAAAAGCTGACAGCAGCACTAAGCAAATACCAATCATTATGCTTACCGCACGCGGCGATGAATTTGATAAAGTACGCGGACTAGAAGTTGGCGCTGATGATTATGTGACTAAACCATTTAGTCCCAAAGAACTGAATGCACGGATTAAGGCCGTATTGCGTCGCCGTTCACCGCAAATGACCGATGACCCGATTGAGATTCAAGGTCTGCATTTAGATCCTATTACACACAGGGTTAAAGGCAACGATGTCATCATAGACTTAGGTCCAACAGAATTCAGACTATTACATTTCTTCATGAGCAGCCCAGAGCGCGTTCATTCACGTAGCCAACTGCTTGATAAAGTCTGGGGTGATCGTGTTTTTGTAGAAGATCGTACTGTCGATGTGCATATTCGTCGCTTGAGGAATGCACTATCGATTTCAGGGCACGAAGATTTAATCCAGACAGTCCGTGGTGCGGGCTATCGACTTTCTGCCGTAAAAAATTAAATTCAGAATCGCGTCATTCGATAAAATACTACTATAATATCGCCACATTCTATGAATAGGCAAACGTGTCAGACATTCGGTGGAAAACATTTTGGCTAGGCTTTAGCGTTCTCGTCGTTGCTCTCATTATTTGGGCCATGAGTAGCTTAATAACCGCATTAATTTTCTTATGCGTTTCGCTATTAGCTTTTATCGGCAAACATCTGTATTGGTTATATCAGTTACAAACCTGGCTGAAATCACCCAATTTGAATGCGCTCCCCGACGGAAGCGGAGCTTGGGCAATTGTTTTTTCAGCCTTGTTCCAACACCATCGCCAAAACATCAGAACCGAAGCTGAACTGGGCGCGGCACTTGATGGATTTCAACAAGCAACCAACGCATTGCCTGACGGTATTGTCGTACTCAACCACCGTGACGAAATTGAATGGTGCAATCCTCCCGCAGAGTTACTACTTGGTTTAGATTTAAACAAAGATGCGAATCAACCAATACAAAACTTTGTTCGATATGCACAATTCATTCAATACTTGCAAAGTAAAAACTACAAAGAGCCTGTCACGGTCAAATCTATTCGCAATAGAGAAACCACCCTACAAATTCAGCTGATTACTTTTGGCACTGCACAAAAACTGCTCATCTGCAGAGATATTTCCGCACAAGAGAAAATTGATACGATGCGCCGAGATTTTATTGCCAATGTTTCTCACGAATTACGTACACCACTGACTGTCGTTGGCGGATTTTTAGAAACACTGATTGATACTGAAGGGGCTGTTACCGATAGCACAAAAAATTATTTTGACCTGATGATTTCGCAAACAGGTCGCATGCGTTTAATTATCGAAGACTTACTCACACTTTCTAGAATTGAGAGCAATAATGAAGTCCCCTCTATTACCGCGATCAATATGTCCACACTCTTGAAGATGATACTGAATGATGCCAATGGATTAAGCAATGGCAAGCATAACATCACACTCAACGTTGAGGAATCTCTAGATATCAAAGGCAATCGCGAAGAATTATTAAGTGCATTCACCAACCTAGTCAGCAATGCCGTCCGTTATACACCAGCAAATGGCAAAATAAGCATTGATTGGCAGTTAAAGAACCATCAAGCTGTTTTTAGCGTCACCGACTCTGGTATTGGCATTGAAGAACAATATATTGCGAGACTAACTGAGCGCTTTTATCGCGTTGACAACGGTCGAAGTCGCGAGACGGGTGGCACAGGCTTAGGCTTAGCCATCGTCAAGCATATCTTAACTCGCCATAAAGCCAAACTAGAAATTAAAAGCACATTAGGCAAAGGAAGTACTTTTAGCATAATATTTCCGCAATCACGCACCATCGGCTACGCATCCAAGGAAGTCGCATGAAATGCTCAGCCATCTTGTTAACATTGTTTTTATTGAGCGCCTGCACAATCAATAGTCCTGTGAGCAAATATCCCGTTCCTCTTCGCTCAGACAATAGCAGTATCACCCAACTAGCTAAATCAGACTTCGACCGAATGGCAGATATGGAAATGGAGGCTAATACACAAAGCTTACGCAGCTTAATGATTAAGCTTTATAAACGCAATCCAAATGAACTCAAAAAAAGCAACAGTGATAATGCTGAAACAATGACCAACAGCGTATTTGACCAAGCAAAGCAACACCACTGGCGATTTAAACAACTACAAAACAAACAAGATATTGAAGCCATTTTTTTAGCTTTTAAGAGCGATTATAACGATGACCGCGTGTTGGCTTTTATTGTTGGCATGCAAACCATGATGGCCACAGCGCACAATAACAAAACTGACTTTTATATGACTGACGAGCTCGATCCACAAAAAATCTACAATGTCGCACGAAATATTGAAATTGCCGCATGGAAGCTTTCAAACAGCCGTGATGAAAATGGCCAATTATTTCTACTCACCAATGAAATTAACGAAACCAATCGCAACCTGAGCTTTGAAAGAGAGTTTGGCAAAATGATTGGTCGAACTGATTTTTATGCGATTGCATTAGCTGAAAAATCTCAGCGACTTATCTCACGTATCGCACAAGGCATCGCCTCAGCGGTGTTCCTACCTTTTTAAGAACACCATTAGAGCAACTTCAGCATAGATCAAAAGCGATCTCACTGCTGCTGCCTGAAAGGTGAAGGGAAGCTTGATTGACGTTCTTAGATGCCGTGTAAATGTTTCTCCGTCATTCAAAAATTTCAGCCACTTTCAGGCTAAGTTTACAACAATCACACCAGCTCCACTTCAACCAAATTATCTGAAAAGCTAGCCGAATGTCCCATATCCCCGAATTCCGCCAAGCTAATCGAATTAACTGTTCCTTTATTCAATTGACGCCAGTACCCCAGTGATGCGACTATAATCCCCGCACTGACATCATTTGTAATGATAGCCTTTCCTTCGAATGCACCGCGATCATTAAACACCTTTACAGTATCACCTTCTTTCACCCTGCGTGCGCTCGCATCGGCCACATTCAACATCACAAACTGCTCGCCCTGCGCTTTTTGCTGACTATCCATATTGGCATAGCAGGAATTTAAGAAAGCATGACTCTTAGGTGAAATAATACTTAACGGATATCGTGCAGCCAACTCAGGGTTTGTCGCAGCGGACTCACGCGACTCAACATAATCTGGTAATGGATCTAAATCTTCACCTGGCTGGAAGCCTTCATACATTTGACGAAAAGGTCCTGCAACAAAGTTTTTAGCACCTTCTACCATAAAGTGACACTTACCTGTTGGCGTTGGAAAATTACCCTCCGCATGTCTTGCCCGCACATCTTTATTTCCGAAGTCCTTTAGGCGTGCATAGCCATGTTGACGTAAATAATTCAAGTCAACACCTGCACATGTTGATGCGCTCCAATCCACGTAGTTTTCTAGACACTCGGTATCGCTCCATTTAAAATGATCCTCTTCGTAACCCATCAACTTTGCTAAGCGTCTAAAGATTTCTTGGTTCGGCAAGGCTTCACCAGGTGGTTCGATACACTTCTCGTTATAAGTTAAATACAAATGCCCCCATGACAACACCATATCTTCCATCTCCGCACCCATGGCAGCGGGCAAGACGATATCGGCATAAGCAGCTGTATCTGATATAAAGTGGTCTGCAACCACGGTGAACAAATCTTCTCGCTCCAAGCCTTTGGCAATCTTATCGGTTTCAGGGGCTTGCGTCAGCGGATTAGTATTCCACACCATCACCGATTTAATCGGCGTTTTCAAATCTAACTCACCTAATAATGCGCGACCAAATTGCAAATTATTCACGACTTGTGTGCCCTCTGGGATCCAATCAGGACGGCAAATCACATCAAATTTATACGGATGCTCCCATACAGGGAACTGCAACGCGCCACCTCCGACATGTCGCCATGCACCGATTAAAGCAGGCAAACAGCTCACAGCGCGAATAGCCTGACTGCCGCCATAGCTTCTTTCTAAGGCAACACCTAAACGAATAGCTGCTGGCGCAGTTGTGGCATATTCACGGGCAAATTGACGAATATCATCAGCCGAAACACCTGTAATTTTTTCTGCCCATTCTGGCGTGCGCGTCTTGGCGCGCTCGGCCAGTTCGGCATAGCCTTCTGTATATTGATTAATATAATCTTGATCTTGCAACCCTTCATCAATAATGACATGCATCATCGCCATCGCCAATGCACCATCAGTGCCAGGTTTTGGTGCAATATGCCAATCAGCAGCTTTGGCTGTACGTGATGCATATGAATCAATGACCACTACTTTCGCGCCAGATTTTTGCGCTTCATGAATAATATGCCAATGATGTAAGTTCGTACTGACTGAGTTACAAGCCCAAATGACAATGTATTTACTGTGTTGAAAACTTTCAGGATCAACGCCTGCTGTTGGCCCCACGGTTAATAGCCATGCGGTACAAGAACCTTCTCCACAGAAAGTTCGCTCTGTCACAGTCGCCCCCATACGATTAAAAAAAGCATCTCCACCGTTTAAACCATGTACCAAACCTTGGTTGCCCAAGTAGCTATTCGGCATAATGGCCTGAGGCCCGTCTTCCGCAATAATGGTTTTCCATTGATCTGTAATTGTGGTGAGTGCTTCATCCCAAGTAATACGTTCAAATGCTTTACTACCTTTCGCGCCAACACGCTTCATTGGATATAGCAAGCGGTCAGGGTGGTAATGTCGTTTTTCGTAATCTTTAAGTTTGACGCAAAGGCCACCACGGGTCATGGGGTGGTCCTGATTACCTGTAACTTTCAGCAACTTACCATTTTGCACATGATAATCCATGCTACAAGTGTCAGGACAGTCATGCGGACATCCGCCGTGATGAACACTGATTTCTACGTCTAGTGGCTTATTCATTGACTAACTCTCCAAAAAAATTAGATACAATTGTTAACTACTTGTAACACAAACTATATACCCATCTGTATACACATGCAATTATTTTCATTGCAGTAAAAACAAGATTAAAATGCCAACATGAATAGACCATTATCACTATTAAACCAACTAACGCCTGAAATATTTTTAGCTGAATACTGGCAAAAGAAACCGCTACTCATTCGGCAAGCAATACCTAACTTTACTGGCTTATTAAGTCCTAATGAATTAGCAGGATTAGCTTGCGAAGACGATGTGCAATCGAGAATTATTCAAAACAAAAACAATACTTGGACGCTAACGCATGGTCCTTTCTCGGAAGATACTTTTAGCACATTACCTGAAAGCAACTGGACGTTATTAGTCCAAAGTGTTAATCATCATTTACCCGAGGCAGCTACCTTATTAAAACAATTTAATTTTATTCCACATGCCCGTTTAGATGACTTAATGGTTAGTTATGCCCCAAAAGGAGGATCGGTTGGCGCACATCTAGATTCTTACGATGTTTTTTTACTGCAGGCCAATGGGTCAAGACGTTGGAAAATCAATACGCATCCTGATTTAAGCTTAATAGAGGACGCACCAATCCGGCTACTCAAGCAGTTTGAAACTGAACAAGAGTGGGTGCTAGCACCAGGTGACATGTTATATTTGCCGCCAAATGTTGCTCACCATGGCATCTCCGAAGACGATAATTGCATGACTTACTCCATCGGATTTAGAGCCCCAAAAAAACAAGCGTTAATCGAAGGGTTTTTAGCGCACTTACAAGAAACGATTCAAGTAGATGGCTTATACGAAGATGCCGATTTACGTTTACAGCGACATCCTTCCGAAATAAGTGACGCCATGATTGCAAAAGTCGAACACGTATTCAATAGCATCACCTGGCATACCAAAACGGTGAGTGATTTTTTAGGTCGCTCAATCTCTGAACCACCAGCAGATGTGGTCTTTGAAAGCCCTTTTGAAGATATAGATTTCTCAATTGACGATTTTGCCCAAGCGCTTACCAAACAAAACATGAGGTTAGATCTAAAATCTCAACTCCTATTTTCACATGATTGTTTTTATCTAAATGGAGAGCAATTAATTGTAACGCCCTCGATAGCAGAACGCGTACGCGAGCTTGCTGACCATCGCATTTTGCAAACAATCAATTTAACTGAAAAACAACGCTCCTTGTTAGCCAGCAATTTTCATGTCGCTTTAATGGCTGGTTATGTACATTTAGAGTAGCCTAATACAAAAGGCACCTGCTTGAGCAAACTTGAATGACTACAAATGATAACGCTATCAAATGAGCGTCAATATGCAAACTAATCACACCTTTTGCCATCCGTTTTTGATTCAAAAAAAGCTTCAAACCCATCAGCAAGCAAGCTGATTATTAACGTCGATTCACGTATTATTTTCTGTAACACTTTATTACAAAATATATTACAAAACCGTCGCTTTTTTCTCTGCAATTACTGATAGAATCGCGCTTATCGGTAATGTGAAATATCACCCACCGATGACCTAACCAAAATGATATTTTTTTAAGGAAACATAAATGACACGTTCTGCTCTATTAGCGGCTTTAATCGCATTAACATTAACAGCTTGTGGTGAAAAGGCAGCTGAAGAAGCTGTTGCAACACCTGAAGAAATGACTGAAGCTGTTGTTGAAGAAGCACCAGTTGTTGAAGAAGCACCAGCTGCTGAAGCTGTTGTTGAAGAAGCGCCTGCTGCTGAAGAAGCGCCAGCTGCTGAATAATAGTTAATCCTATTAGAATGTATTGATAAAAAAGCCGACTTACCATCGGCTTTTTTACTGTAATCTCCATAGCAATAGCTGACAAAAACCTGTCATCAATCGTATTATTAAACTATAGCTCTCGCCATTCAAACCCCGTATCTTGCGTAGCAACACCTACCCAATCAGAATTGCAATTTAACACTTGGCCTAAAGCATCCTTGGCAAGTGCTGGCGTATTATTTTTTGCACTCAAATGTGCTGCAATAATGTGCTTAAGCTTATGATTATCTAATCGTGCTAAAAGTCTTGCAGCACTTGCATTGTCTAAATGACCAAGATTGCCACCGACCCTCTTTTTAAGCGCATAGCTATAGGGCCCTTGTTCTAACATTGTTAAATCATGATTACACTCTAAAACCAAGCCATCACACCCATTAAGCATATGCTCAATATGCGGTGTGGTATTACCAACATCCGTTAAAACCCCTAACTTGTACTGCCCATCGCCAAAAGTAAACTGTGTTGGCTCTCTGGCATCATGCGGCACGGGGAAAGGTGTTACTTCAATGTCTCTGATAGCAAATGAAGTATGACTATCCATCACTTTAAACTGAACGTCAGACGATTTTGCTAGATAGCGTTCTGTCATGACGCGAGTACCATGCGAAAGCCAAACAGGAATATTAAATTTTTGAGCTAACTTAAAAACCCCTTTTGCATGGTCATCATGTTCGTGAGTGACTAAAATGCCAGTGATTTTTTCTGGGTCCAGCATTAAGTCAGCTAGACGCGAAATTGTTTCTTTTAGACTAAAACCACAATCTAAGAGCAAGCGCGTTGACGCTTGCTCTATGACCATGCAGTTGCCAGCACTGCCGCTTCCGAGTGAGGCAAAACGCATAGGGCGTTATTTCAATTGTTCGTATAGTAGTGAAATGATGCGATTTGCAGTGCTACTTGCATCAGATTTTCCATCTTTATCCACCATATTAACCTTGGTGCCTGTCTCTATTTCAGACACTTTGATTGTGTATTTCTTAGATGGGTCTTTTGTTTCATCTTTACCCTTCCAGAATTTCAACTTATCGACAATAGTATCTTCTTCTTTTGGTTTGGATTTATTTTCAATTTCCTCTTCATCATCCCGCCAAAACGCCAAAGTATCGAGCAAGCCTTTTGGTTTTTTTGGCACACCATCAATATCAATATCGGCATAACGGACATAAAATAAGCCAGCAGAGCGATCTTTATCTTCAACCACAAAGCCCACTCGATCAAGCGCCAAGCCAACACGACGCCAACCACGATCATAACTATCATTTAGCTTAAGTGTGACGCTTTCATTCGCCTCTTTCACCACTTGTGCTCGCTTTTCTCTCACAGGATTATTGGCGATTTGTCTGGCCTTATCTTCAGCCACACCCAACTTAACCATTAAACGACGAAGTAATTCAGCGTCTAAATCTTCTTCGAAAGCATCTCTTTTAATCGATTGATCTGAATTTCCAGACCGATAACCTGTTTCAATTTCACCTAATTGGGTTTGAACTCTTTGCTTACCGTCATCTTGTGTACCAGCTACGGTACGATGCGTCATATAGACTTCAGTTGTTCCTTTTTGCTCACCACGCTCTAGTCGTGTGCGGAATTTACGTCTATCCGCTAAACCAGATAATTTATCCATCCAAGCATCAAAGCGCTCAGCATAGCCTCTTGAATCACTCTCAACCTTGATATTATCAGCTCGAACCCATTCAGTTTCCATCACCCCCGTTTGCGCATTTTCTAGACGCACAGCAAACCCTTGGTCTAACCAGAACTCTCGAATCACAGGCCAAACTTTATCGGCAGCGGCATCAACAACCAACCAACGCTGCCCGCCCGCTTTTTCCATGCGCACGCCATCAGGGTTACGTAACACCTGCTCAACACCTGGCTCTTGATCGGCTTTCGATTCGCTATACTTAGAATAGCTGGTGCTGCCTGCGACATTATAAGCATCGCTTGAATTCAATGAAGTAAGATCAGGCGGCACTTCTAATGGGCGACTACGAACCGATCCTTTTTTGTAATCGGAAGAATTATCAATAAAAGGAATTGAAAACCCACATGCGTTTAATAATACTGATAGTAAAACTAATCCTATGATCTTGCGACAGCCAAATACGTCCATTCGTCTCACCTTTAATTAATTTCTGCCAATTTCATTGCTGCACGCAATCCATCATGATATTTTGCAGAACAGCTCACCAACGGCAAACGGATACCAGCAGGTATCAAACCCATTTCATGCAGCACCCATTTCACAGGGACCGGATTGGGCTCTACAAACAATTGCTGATGTAATGCAAACAGTTTTGCATTAATCACACAAGCCTCAGCCACTTTTCCGCTGCGAGCGAAAACAAACATCTCATGCATCAGCTTTGGCGCAACATTGGCTGTTACCGAGATCACACCATGACCGCCAAGCAACATCAAAGCTAGGCCAGTAGCATCATCACCGCTGTAAATACCAAACCCATCAGGAGCGCGCAAAATCAAATCCGTGCCTCGCTCTATACTGCCAGTAGCGTCTTTAATACCAACGATGTTATGAATAGCTGCAAGCTTAAGAGCAGTATCATTAGTCAAGTCACAACCCGTGCGTCCAGGCACGTTATAAAGAATTTGTGGAATATCAACCGCTGCTGCAATAGCGGCATAATGTTGATATAAGCCTTCCTGCGTTGGTTTATTATAATAAGGCGTGACCAATAAACAAGCATCAGCCCCTAACTCTTTCGCTTTTGCCGTTAAAGCAATCGCCTCATTTGTCGAATTAGCTCCAGTACCCGCAATCACAGGCACACGACCGTTAACCTGTTCAACCGCTGTCTGAATGAGCAAATAATGTTCTTCAAAATCGACCGTAGGCGACTCGCCAGAAGTGCCGACAATGACAATACCGTCAGAGCCTGCTTCAACATGAAACTCAATAAGCTGTCGTAACGAACCTAAATCTAAACGACCATCTTCAAACATTGGCGTGACAATTGCCACCATACTGCCTTGCAACATATAAAAACCTACCCGTTTTGAACAACGCATATTTTAACCGAACTCAGACTAAAATTGTGAAAAGCCACGCAATTCACGTGGGTTTAACAATGCATGAGCAAAAAATGTACTTTTTTATATAAAAAAGTTATTAAAATATAATTACTTATTCTTTGATGGAATACAAAGGTTTGGCTATATTCATACTATTTCACAATCAACTGCTATGAATGATTGATGCTTTAAGCGGCATCTAGCGATAGATTCAAGTACGAAGTCAATGTGAAACACGCTATAATCATATGATTAAAGATTAAATGACATTATGGATTTAAAAAGCTATTTCATTATTTTAATTGGCACTGTGTTAGTCAATAATATTGTGTTGGTAAAAATTCTTGGGTTATGCCCTTTTATGGGCGTTTCTAAGAAATTAGAAGCGTCAATAGGCATGGCCGCCGCAACTGCATTTGTATTGACCATCGGCTCAATGACTAGCTGGATTATTGACCACTATTTATTACAAACCTACCAACTCGAGTATTTACGCACACTCTCATTTATCGTCGTCATTGCGAGCGTTGTCCAGTTAACACAAATGGTGATGGAAAAAAGTTTTCCAATTTTGTATCAAATGCTGGGTATCTTCTTACCACTCATCACCAGCAATTGCGCAGTGCTAGGCATCCCATTATTGAACGCGCAAACTGACAATGGCTTTATTGAATCTGCCTTGTTTGGCTTAGGTGGGGCCGCTGGTTTTTCGATCGTCTTAATTTTGTTTGCTTCTATTCGCGAACGACTTGAAGCGGCCGATGTCCCAATGCCATTCAAAGGTTCAGCAATTGCAATGATTACAGCAGCGTTAATGAGTCTGGCATTTATGGGCTTTGCTGGTCTAGATAAGTTCTAGTCTTAATAATTCAACTTCAACGATAAGCTTCAACAAACGATAGATATAACCATGTTAATTGCTTTATACATTATGCTTGGCTTGGCACTTGTACTTGGCGCAGTGCTAGGTTATGCAGCACTTAAGTTCAAGGTCGAAGGTGACCCCTTGATTGCACGGATTGATGCAATTTTGCCGCAGACACAATGCGGGCAATGTGGTTATCCAGGCTGCAAACCTTATGCTACTGCCATTGCCAACGGTGAAGCTGATATCAATCAATGCCCACCAGGCGGCGATGAAGGCGTCCATGCGCTTGCAGATTTATTAGGCGTAGAATATAAACCGCTTAATGAGGAGCATGGTGAAACCAAGCCCAAAATGGTAGCCTTTATTGAAGAAGATATCTGTATTGGTTGCACTTTGTGTATTCAAGCATGTCCAGTGGATGCCATTGTTGGGGCAGCCAAACATATGCATACGATTGTCGCTAGTGAGTGTACTGGATGTGAGCTTTGCATCGCACCATGTCCAGTTGATTGCATCACAATGAACCCCATTGTAGAGACACCTGAAAACTGGAAATGGAAATACCCAACGATTCCAATTAAACCAGCCATCCATTTGTAAATGATTAAACTCTGATGAACGCACCCATTAATATTGCAGGTCTTTTAAAAAAAACAAAAGCGGTTTTTCGTTTTAACGGCGGCGTGCATCCGCCTGAAAATAAAGCGCAATCGACCCAACGCCCGATTGGCCAACTAGCCCTGCCAGAAAAGCTCGTCTTACCTTTGCGTCAACATATTGGCAATATTCCAAAAATCAAAGTAGCCATTGGCGACCATGTTTTAAAAGGGCAATTAATTGCAGAAGCAGAAGGTACGGTTTCTGCTGCGATTCATGCACCCACTTCTGGCACCATCACGGCCATTGCAGACGCAGTGATTCCGCATCCATCTGGCTTATCTGACCGCTGCATCACCATCACACCGGATGGCAAGGACAGCTGGATAGAACGCCAACCACAAGATTGGCGCAAAGACGAACTAGCACCGCTAGTCAAGAGTTTAAGGCTATCAGGTATTGTTGGTTTAGGTGGCGCAACATTTCCTACCCAAATTAAGCTACGCTCCGCCAACACCGCCATTCATACCTTGGTGATTAACGCTGCCGAATGCGAACCTTATATCACCTGTGATGACATGCTTATGCGTGAACGTTCCGAAGAGATTGTCCTTGGAATCAAGGTAGCTAAACGTTTGCTAGATGCTGAAAATGTCATCATTGGGATTGAAGACAATAAACCAGAAGCCATTAAAGCGATGCGCATGGCAACTGAGAATACTGATATTCAAGTCAAAGTCGTCCCAACGCTTTACCCTAGCGGGGATGCGCGCCGTCTTGTCTACCTCGTTTTGGGTCAAGAAGTCCCGCACAATAAGCGCTCAACAGAAGTTGGCATTCAAGTCTTTAATGTGGCGACTGTCTCAGCTTTATATCGTTATTTTGAATTTGGCGAACCTGCTTTGAGCCGAGTAGTTTCCATGACGGGCAACGTTAATCAACCACAAAATTTTGAAGTGTTATTTGGCACGCCATTACGTCATTTAATTAAAGCAGCAGGTGGCGCAAAACGTGACACGAGCCACTTCATCATGGGCGGGCCAATGATGGGCTTTAATCTGCCTAGTGACGATGTGCCAATCACCAAAGCCGCCAACTGTATTATTGCAGCCTCACCGACGCTATTTGAGCCACCGCCACCTGCCATGCCATGCATCCGCTGCGCGCGCTGCGCCGACGCTTGCCCCGTAAGCTTACAGCCACAAGAATTATATTGGTTTGCTAAATCAGATAATTTTGAAAAGGCGCAAGCATATAATTTATTTGATTGCATCGAATGTGGCGCTTGTTCTTACGTATGCCCCAGCGACATTCCATTAGTGCAGTACTATCGTTATGCCAAAAGTGAAATGATTGCGCTTGATAAAGCAAAAGAAGCTGCCGACATTGCAAGAGAGCGAAATGAGTTCAGGCTGGCTCGCATTGAGCGCGAAAAACAAGAACGTGCAGCTAAACATGCCGCGCGCGCGCAGGGCGCCAAAACAGCTGATTCGTCCGAAAAAACTACAGCTCCTAATGACAAGCAGGCCGCTATTGCCGCCGCTATTGAACGTGCAAAAGCGCAAAAAGCAGCTGAAAATACTAAACCTAAGAATACAACGCATCTCAGCAATACAACCAAGGCCGAGATTGCCGCCATCGATGCGCGTAGAGCTTCTGTAGGCTTAACAGAAACAAAAATGACAACAAATGAAGAAAAGCAGGCAAAAATAACTGCCGCCATTGCGCGCGCTAAAGCTCAAAAGACAGATGCCAATCAAGCTGCCAACGAAACCCCAATAAAAAACGACGCTCTGGCAGTAGATACAGAAAAGCAAGCCAAAATAGAAGCAGCTATTGCACGTGCAAAAGCTGCTAAAGCCGAAGCAACAAAACCACAAGACAAAGGCGTGCAGACAAAGCCTAGCGCCGATGCAGAAAAACAAGCTAAAATCGAAGCTGCTATCGCGCGAGCAAAAGCCGCCAAAGCCTCAGCTTTAGAAACAAAAGAACAGCAAGCTAAAGAAGATTAAACAAGGGAACCCATTGAACCGCTCACCTTACATTACCAACGCACCAACAGTTAGTAGCATCATGTTTAAAGTACTCTTAGCACTGATGCCAGGGATTGCTGTATACGCCTGGTTGTTTGGTGGTGGCGTCTTAATTACATTGGTCTTAGCTACGGCAACCGCACTCGTTACAGAAGCATTGATGCTGAAACTACGCCATCGCCCAATCCAACCGTTTCTATCAGACTACAGCGCAGTCATTACCGCTTGGCTACTCGCTTTAGCGATTCCACCGCTTGCGCCATGGTGGTTAATTGTTGTGGGCACGGCTTTTTCTATCATCATTGCCAAACAACTGTATGGCGGGCTTGGTTACAATCCATTTAACCCTGCAATGGTCGGTTATGCAGTGCTATTAATTTCTTTTCCAGTGGTCATGACAAAATGGCCTATCGCACTCAGCATGGTAGAAACCAAGCTCAACTTTATGGACCAGTTTCACTACATCTTCAATCAAACATTACCAGCAAACATCACGATAGATGCAGTCACATCAGCAACACCATTGGACTATCTAAAAACGCAACTTAAGCTTAATCAAAGTATGGAGATGATTCAATCATCCCCTATTTTTGGCGTATTAGGGACTCAAGGAAGTGAGTATATTGCACTGGCTTATTTGGCAGGCGGTCTGTTCTTATGGCAACAACGTGTGATTACTTGGCATTTGCCAACAGCCTTTTTAGGTGGGATTGCAGTGATGGCAAGCTTTTTTTGGGCAATCGATGCATCTCAGTATGCCAACCCAATGTTTCATTTATTTAGCGGCGCTAGTATGCTAGGCGCGTTCTTTATCTTAACCGACCCTGTAAGTGGCCCAACAACACCAAAAGCCAAGCTCTATTTCGCTGCTGGCGCTGGAATCATTACTTATTTAATTCGCGTTTATGGCGGCTACCCTGACGGCGTGGCTTTTGCAGTAATCTTTATGAATATTTGTGTCCCTTTGATTGACACCTACACACAACCGCGCGTTTTTGGGCACGAAAAATAACATGTCAGAAACCATTTTAAAACACGCCTCAAAAACAGCCATCACATTGGTAGCCTTTGCTTTCACCTTCACTTTGTTAATGACAGTGGTTGATCAAGTGACAAAACAGCCAATCGCCGAAAGCGAAGCTGCTGTTCGCACAGCTTTATTTAAGGAAGTTATTTCACCTGAACGCTATAACAACGAAGTTTTAAGCGATACGATTTCGATTGGTCCAAGCGTTTTATTAGGCAATAAAAAACCAACGGTTGCCAGTATCGCGCGCATGAATGACGTGCCAGTGGCAGTTATTTTAGAGTCGGTTGCGCATGACGGCTACAGTGGTGATATTAAATTATTGATTGCCATCAGTGAAGATGGCGTGATTTCTGGTGTGCGGGTGATTAAACATACTGAAACGCCAGGATTAGGCGACTACATTGATGTTGCAAAATCAAAATGGATTAAACTATTTAACGACGAATCACTCCAAAAAACAAATGACGCCAATTGGTCCGTCAAAAAAGATGGTGGTGCATTCGACTATATGGCTGGCGCAACAATCACGCCACGCGCTGTTATTAAAGCGGTGCATCAAGCATTACAGTATTTCGAAGAAAACAAAACTGTCTTACTAAAAAAGACAGCCACAAAGGTGAGTCAAGATGAGTCAATTTAAAGACATTACCGAAAACGGTCTATGGAAACAAAATCCTGGTGTAGTACAACTACTCGGCCTGTGCCCAACACTGGCAGTAACCACCACCGTGGTAAACGGAGTCAGTTTAGGCTTGGCCACCGCATTAGTCATGGCAGCGGCAAATGGTGCCGTATCGCCTGTACGTAAATTCGTCCCTAACGAAATTCGCCTACCAGTATTTATTTTAGTTATTGCCGCCTTGGTAACCGTAATCGATTTATCAATCCACGCATTTGCAGCACCTTTGCATAAAGTGCTTGGTATTTTTATTCCGTTAATCGTAGTGAACTGTATTGTATTGGGTCGAGTAGATGCCTTTGCAGCCAAAAATCCGCCACTGCCCGCTATTTGGGATGGTTTGATCATGGGCATTGGTTTGACACTTGTACTTGGTATATTAGGAGGGATGCGCGAAGTGCTAGGTAAAGGCACTTTGTTTTCTGGCTTAGATTTAGCCTTAGGTGAGCAGTTTAAATACGTCGTATTAACTGTGATTCCTGATTATCAAGGTTTTTTACTGGCCGCCTTACCACCCGGCGCATTTCTTGGATTAGCTTTTTTAATTGCCGCCCATAACTGGGCAGAGCTACGAAAAACCAGCAACAAAGCAACCGCGAAAGCAACGGACAGTCAATCTCTAAAACCTGTGCATTAATCTGCTCTGATTGGAAGCTGGATAGCAATGAACGCAGACAAACGATTTCAAATTTTTCAACGCTTGAGCAAAGCCATTCCACAACCAACAACAGAGCTTGAGCATAACTCCATTTTTGAATTACTGATTGCCGTTATTTTGTCAGCGCAAGCGACAGATAAGGGTGTCAACATTGCAACACGCAAACTCTATTCAGTAGCAAACACCCCACAAAAGATTTACAACTTAGGCATTGAAGGTTTAGAGCATTATATTAAAACCATAGGTCTATATCACGCTAAAGCCAAAAACGTGATTGCTTGCTGCGAACAACTCATTCACCATCACAACGGCGAAGTACCCAATACGCGCGAAGCCTTAGAAGCATTGCCTGGGGTTGGCCGTAAAACAGCCAATGTGATTTTGAATACAGCTTTTGGTCAACCAACGATTGCAGTGGATACCCACCTATTTAGACTAGGCAATCGCACCAAACTGGCGACGGGTAAAAATGTACTAGCCGTGGAAAAAAAATACTTAAAAACCATCCCAAAAATGTTTCTACAAGATGCGCACCACTTGCTGATTCTACACGGTCGCTATACCTGTACCGCGCGCAATCCTAAGTGTGGCGAATGCTGTATCGTTGATTTATGTGAGTATAAAAATAAAATCATCCCTAACCCCCATCTAATGGCGGGAGAAAAAATCAATGGAGAACCCCATTAAGCGATATCGCAATGGCGAAAGAGCACCTGCACCCACAATACAATCTTTGCGTGTTCAACTATACCTTTTGCTGATCAAACCAGGGCTAACTAAGAGAAAATTTAACGACTATGAGCTTATTTAATCCATCACGTGATGAAGTGCGCGACTTCTTTTTTAACAGTTGGGCGAAATTTAAACAGCAACAACCACTGACAGATTTAGAAAAAATGGTATTGAGTGTCATACAAATGCATCCTGAATATCACTCGATCTTAGATAAACCAGAACAATATAAACAACAAGCTTACTTTCCTGAACAAGGTCAGACTAACCCTTTTTTACACATGAGCCTACATTTGTCCGTTCTCGAACAAATTAGTATTAATCAGCCCATCGGCATTACCACTATTTATGAAACGCTGAAGAACAAATATCAAGAAGCGCATGCTGCACAACACGACATCCTAGACTGCTTGGGCGAGTCGATTTGGCTAGCGCAGCAGAATAAAACTGGACAAGATGTTGCACACTATCTAGAATTATTGCATTCAAAAATAAATAACAAAGTGCAACATGGCCAAAATAATAAAGAATATCAAAAGTAACACGGAACATCATGCGCACGATTGGCTAACTGAGCATGGCGACTACCTATACCGCTTTGCACTGGCACGATTACGTGACCAACATCAAGCACAAGATGTCGTGCAAGAGACCTTTATGGCTGCTATTAAAAGCGACACCTTTGCTGGGCAATCATCACCACGCACTTGGTTAACTGGGATTCTAAAACATAAAATCATTGATTTAATGCGCAAAAGTCATCAAGAAACCAACGTTTCCGCCCTATTATCGGATGAAGATGCCAACATGGATGAATTTTTCGACCAAGCAGGGCACTGGGCGGAAGCAGTTAAAGACTTGAATATGCCAGAAAGCGCTTTGGAACAAAAGCAATTCCTCACAATCCTACAAACATGCGTCGATAAAATCCCCAATAAACTCGCAACCTTATTTATGATGCGAGACATACATGAAACAGATAATGCAGAAATTTGTAAGGAACTCAACATTAGCCCGACCAACGCTTGGGTGATGTTATACCGCGCTCGAATGCACATTAGAAAATGTTTAGAAATAAATTGGATAGACCGTTAACGAAATGATGGATTGCAGAAAAGCGAGTCAATTGATATCACAATCCTTAGACCAAAAACTATCGATGCGTGTACGTTTTACGCTACAGTTTCACTTACTGCTATGCAAATATTGTTCACGGTTTAGCCAGCAACTAAACGTTTTAAATGTTGCCATCCGTAATATTGGCAGGTTAGTCGAAAACGACAAGAACATTACACTGCCAAAAGATACAAAAGAAAGTATCATAAAAGCATTTGAGTCAGAAAAACGGTAACTGAAATTTAACTAATCCCCATTTTTTTACATTACATTAAAGGAAATCATTATGAGCATGTCTAAAAAATCAATCGCACTCGCAGTCGGTGGCGCATTCGCATTATCTTTGGGTACCGCTAGCATTGCTGCAGCAGAAAATCCATTTGCTATTAAGTCCCTGTCAAGCGGCTATCAGGTAGCAGATCATCATGCTGAAAAAGGCGCTGATGGCAAATGTGGCGAAGGCAAATGTGGTGCCGAAAAAGCAAAAAAAATGAAAGATGGTAAATGCGGCGAAGGCAAATGCGGCACCGAAAAAGGCAAAGAAATGAAAGACGGTAAATGCGGTGCCGAAAAAAGCAAGGAAATGAAAGACGGCAAATGTGGCCATTAATTAGCCATTTAAAATAGTGTCCCTACTATCTGAAATAAAAGGCGTTGGATTAGGGTTAAAGCGCGAGCTAATCCCCCAGATTCAACGCCATTTTCAACATCAAACACCTGACACACTGATTAGTAATATCCATTTTTTAGAAATCGCACCAGAAAATTGGATAGGCGCAGGTGGCAAATATGAAAACCAACTAGCTTGGTTTGCCGAACGTTACCCTATGGTTTGCCATGGATTATGTTTATCATTGGGCGGGCAAGACCCACTCAACACCCAATTTTTAGGTCAAGTAAAACAGTTTTTATCCCACTACAAAATCCCCCTTTATACCGAACATTTAAGCTATTGCAGCGACTTTTACCAAAATAAACCTGGCTACCTATACGATTTACTGCCAATCCCATTTACGGATGAAGCCGTGCACTATGTAGCAGACCGCATTAAACAAACGCAAGATATCTTAGGGCAACGCATTGCAATTGAGAATGCCTCTTTTTACCTCAAAGCGCCGATTGCCACCATGGATGAGCTCACGTTTTTAAACGCTGTGCTCACTGAAGCGGATTGCTGGCTACATTTAGATATTAATAATATTTACGTCAATAGTATTAACTTTGGATTTGATGCCTACGCCTTTTTAAAAGGCGTGCCTGCTGAACGCATTGTATATAGTCATGTGGCTGGACATTACCAACAAAAGCCTGACTTATTAATCGACACCCATGGGGCCGATGTTGTTGACCCTGTGTGGGAATTATTAGCACAAGCCTATGCTTTATTTGGCACTTTTCCAACATTACTAGAACGCGATAGCCATATTCCACCATTGGAGATCCTGATTAAAGAAGTCGATATAATTGCCGAATTGCAAACGGCTAATGCCCATGTGGCGCGATGCACACCGTCGGCGGCATAGCACATCATGTTAGACTTTCAACAATATCAACAGGCCTTCACCGCACACATTCGCGACCCTAAAAACAATCCGAAACCTGAAAATGTAGATGATGAACGGATGGCGGTTTATCGCGAAGGGGTTTATAACAACATCTTTGAATCCGCTTCTGTCTGTTTTCCAGTATGCCAAGCGACTGTTGGTGTCGTTGATTGGCAAGCCACGGTGAGAAGATTCATCGCATGCCATCATGCCAGCTCGCCAATCTTCAGAGACATCCCTCATGAATTCGTCGTATTTTTAGAGTCCGACGCAGAAACGCCAGACTACATCCAACAACTGGCCCACTATGAGTGGGTCGAGCTTGCTGTTGCCGGCATGCAAACTGAAACACAACCCTTAAGCAAGGCAACCGACTTACTCAATGAGATTCCGGTGCTAGCGCCAGCGCATAAGTTGTTAGCCTATGACTACCCTGTCCACAAAATTTCTGCGCAGTTCAAACCTGACCAACAAGAGGCAACGCATTTACTGGTGTTTAGAAACGCCGCGTTTGAAGTAAACTTTATTGAATTAAACCCCATGGTTTATGTTTTGTTAGAATTCATTAAACAAGGAATCACTGGCAAACAAGCATTGACCGAACTAGCCAAGCAAATTCAACACCCTGAACCACAGGCGATGATTGCGTTTGGACTAAGCATATTATCGGATTTAAATCGACAACACGCCCTTATTGGGTCGCGTTAAGCTAAATCAACTCAAATTAACAGACC
>Ga0129324_10000236_pt1 | contig 39930 bp, 35 predicted proteins | sample CPBDNA_7_FD_96879 | JGI IMG/M metagenome (GOLD analysis project Ga0129324, IMG submission 96879) | Freshwater to marine salinity gradient microbial communities from Chesapeake Bay, USA - CPBay_Spr_15_0.2_DNA | ecosystem: Environmental > Aquatic > Marine > Coastal | place: USA: Chesapeake Bay...
CAATAAGCATCGCCTTCTCCGGTAATCCGCGAATTTCTCGTCGCCCAATTTTCTGAGGAAGTAGACCAGCAAGTAATCCGATCCAACCTGCAGCAAAGATTTGATAAGGCAACCAAGGTCCAACGCCACCCGTAATCAGTGCTGAGGATGTCATCGAGGTGACTCCGAGTAAAAATCCCCAGGAGGCCCCAAATACACGCGCCGCAACTATGAGAGCAAACCAAATTGGCTCAAGCCCTGCAGCGCCTGCACCTAATGGTCGCAATAAAGTAATGAATGCACTCATGACGCCAAGCAAAGCAATTGATTTTGCATCAATCGAACCAATCCCAATTTCTGAAATGAGAAGAAACGCTGACGCAGCGATTGCCACCGCGAAAATCCAGTGAAGATTTCCCGTATAGAAAAATGGCCAGATAAAGCCAAGCAGGGCAATGGCTGACGTCATTGTTAATACGATTCTGGATTGCAGAGAGAGTCGATAAATATCGGCAGTTCTCTTCATTGCGCTGAATCCTCACCCGTTACAGCCGAGATTCCCTTTAACGCTTGTTTCACGGTAAGCCATGGTGCCGGAGACATTACTTTGGCTACTTGAGGCGCAAAGGCAGGTGAGGAGAGAAGAACATCAATAGTCCGGCCATCGGCGACTACATCACCGTCTGCAATAAAGACAACTCGATCAGCAGCCTCTGCTACTAGCTCAACATCGTGCGTAGCGAGAAGTACGCACTTACCAAGGTTTCTAGCGTAGGAGATAAGTGTGTCCACAAGGATAGATTTCGCTTGGTAATCAAGACCTCGTGTGGGTTCATCCATAATCAAAATATCTGGCGCACTGCAGAGAATAATTGCGAGAACTAGTGAGAGACGTTGACCTTCAGATAAATCTCGTGGATGAGAATCTGGACTCACCGTTGGGAGTAACCGTGAGAGAAACTCAGTAGTTGCTCCTTCTGGAAGTCCATTATCTCGATCACTGGCACTGCACTCTTTTGCCACACTGGTATGAATCAGTAGGTCGCTTGGCTCTTGTGGGATGTATCCGATGCGAGAAAGGCGCACGCGGCCTTGTAGCTTAATTGGATCCTCTCCAAGCACGCGCACTATTCCAGAACTTGGCGAGTGATATCCGACTATCGATTTAAAAAGCGTACTTTTGCCTGCCCCATTACGCCCCATAATTGCAGTAATTTCACCAGCACGAAAGTCGAGTGAGATATTTCGAAGTGCAGTTTTGCCGCCGTATAAATGCGAAATTTTTCTTACCTCTACAACGATTTTCTCATTGATCTCTCGGTCTATATTCTCGAGTGGAGTAAAATCACGCAAGTGGGTTGTCATGCGACGCACTTCTCGCACACTGGTGCCGACAGAATCTAGGTTAAGAGCACGAGCTAAATGCACAATCGGCGGTGCAATAGGGGAATCTTTAAGAATCTGCTCGGGTAGATCGATCACAGCACTTCCATCAGAAGAAATTGCAATTATTCGATCTGCAAATCCGATCACTCTCTCGAGTCTATGTTCTGATATAACAACTGTGAGGCCGAGATCGTGAACGAGTCGGTGCAGAATGGAGAGAACTTCTTCTGCGGCAATCGGATCGAGGGCAGATGTGGGTTCATCTAGAACCAAAACCTTCGGATGCATCACTAAAGCGCTACCGATAGCAACTCTTTGCTGTTCGCCACCGCTTAATGTGGAAATCGAACGAGTGCGAAGATGGGTGAGCGACAGTAAATCAAGTATCTCTTCAACCCTTTTACGCATGACTTCGGAGGCAAAATTCAGCGCTTCCATTCCGAAGACAAGTTCATCTTCTACCGTATCTGTCACAAATCCGTGGGCAGGATTTTGGCCTACGATGCCGATCAGATGAGCGAGCCCTCCCGGCTTAGTTGTCGTTGTTGATAAACCATTGACCGTGATATCTCCGGCCAGAATGCCCCCCGTATGGTGGGGAACAAGGCCGTTGATAAGCCGAAGCAGTGATGACTTTCCCGATCCTGTTGCGCCAATTACTAAAACCATTTCTCCTTCATCGATAGTAAAGGTGAGGTTTTCGAAGATGGTTTTTACTGAGTTCGGGTATATGAGGGAGACGTTATTAAAAGAGATCACGTGAAGACCGCTAAGGATGTCGGAATGAGAACGATGGCTGAGCAGACGAAAGTGATGTCGCGAAAATTAATCGCCTCACGCTTGTACCGCGATCTTTTTCGTGAAAATCCATAGCCTCTGGAATCCATAGCCGCGGCAAGGTCGAGTGAGCGGGCAAGAGATTCCTCCAAGAGGGCCAGTGCCACTCCTGACCAGCCTCTGCGGGAAATCCCGCGCATTCGTTGTGCCGTTTTTATCCTGGATGCGCTAGCGACAAGTTGAGGCAAGACAGATGTAGTAATCACCAGGGCTACGCCAAATTCGTAGATAAATATCGGCATTTGTCGCAAAAGCCTATGGGGAGATGTAAGAGAAGTTGCAGCAGCAAAGATGCAAATCAGTGTTGCAATATGCACACCTTCAGATACTGCGAAGAACAATCGTTCCTGGGTGATTGCTCCACCGATCCTAATTCCAGTCATCCACTCTGGTAGGTAGAGAATGGGAAGTTCAAAAATGGTTGTTCCAGGGATAGGAACACCGATGGCAATACCAATAAAAGTTCTTATTGCAACAATAAGGGCGGCAATTTTCAGTGCAAACCAGAGACCACCCGACCATGGGGTGCGCTCTATAGACTTTCGATTGATGAAGTACACAAGACAAGACACTCCACCCACAACTAGAAGATTGAAGATTGTGTTTTCGGTAAGCAGCACTGCGATCGCTATTGCAGCAGCACCTATCCACCAAGTCAGGGGGTGGAATGTCTTTGTCATATGCAGATTATTTATTTGATACGAGCTCTGCTGGTGTTGGTATTTCAACGCCACACTCTTTGCGCGGATAGCCTGCCAGGCCGCAGATTAATCCGGACTTGTTAGCACGGACTCTCACAACTCTGGCTAACACATCAATACCTTGTGCCTTTTTTTTGATCACAATGCAACGTTTAACTGTCTTGAGCGTTCTCTCACTAGCGGGTGCTAAGTAACTTGGGCCAAAATCGATCACAATACCGATTCGTTTCTTTCCAGAACGCGGGCGAGTTTTCTTACAGAGTGCTTGAAAATCTGGCAGAACCGTGGGCGAAGAGGCATCCGGAATTGAACTGCCGGAGAAGGTAAAGGCCCAACCTTCGACTGAACCGTCTTCGACGTTAACTGTTGGTCCTGTCATCGCAGCTGTCCACACTGTCTCCTGTGGCGCAGCTTGGAAGTAACCCCAATATCTGTAGCCAGTCTCAGTTGCCTGCGCAGGAGTTGAGATAGACAGGAGTAAAGCTGTGATAGTTATATATAGAGAGTATTTCTTATTCAATGTGGAGCTCCTTAAAATCAAGAGTCTCACAGGGGTAGCTCAAAGAAAGACGTAGATACGCTTCGCTCAGGGACTACGCCCCGCAAACCTCGGCGGGTGTTGGTCTTTAATTCTTAGGTAGGTAATCCGACTACGAGCAAAGGCTCTTACGGTTGCGGGTCAGCGTCGGATTTGCACCGAACTTCCCCTACAAAAGAACTTTTATTAAGTTGTTGATCGGAGCCTAATGGATGGCTAGATCTTTTCTCCCGTCGCCACGCCAGGTTTTGGCGCACGCATGCGTCGCATCTGTGTGGAGCGTAGCCAGCCATACATTCCCAGACCTTTGAAAGATTCAGATGGAAAACGAGCAATGACTTCGCGTTTGATCTTTCGACTCAGCAGAATTCCATCAATGACCGATGCAAAGAGAACGGTGTACATCATGACAACACCGACCAGAGCCGCCGCTGGATGAGGAACTAGAGATACCAGTAAAACGATGCCAATGATTGGCAAGAAATACTCGCCAATTGATCGGCGAGAGTCTACGTAACTGCGTACAAACTTTCTGACAGGACCGCGATCTCGAAGCGGGAGAGCATTCTCATCACCACGAAGGTATGCCGCACGTTGTGCAACTCGTGCTGCGCGAGTCGCCGCCTTTTGGCGCGCCTTCTCTTCCTTTGAATGCGCTGGGGCAAGAGAGGAAACTTTTCGGGCGGATTCGGCCTCCTTACGCTTTGGGGTAGGCCTTCCCTTTTTCTGTGGCGTCGAATCGTTGGTCATGAGCGGACTATAGAGCCAGCATTCGCTCAAGTGCTAGTTGAGAGAATTGCTTGACTCGGGGATCTACCTTGATCTGGTTGACCACATGTCCTGCAACCAAAGATTCCATCACCCAGACCAGGTGAGGCAGGTCAATACGATTCATAGTTGAGCAATAGCAGAGAGTTTTATCCAAGTAGACAATATTTTTATCAGGATGGGCTTTTGCGAGCCGGGATACGAGATTGAATTCAGTTCCGATCGCCCAGGCGCTGCCACTTGGTGCGTTTTCAATAGTCCTAATTATAAATTCGGTACTGCCCACAACATCTGCATTGGTGACCACTTCATGTGTGCACTCAGGGTGGACCAGTATTTTTACTCCAGGAATTCTTGATCTCACATCGTCAATTGACTCTTTAGAAAAACGCCCATGGACCGAGCAATGTCCTCGCCACAGGATTACCTTGGCATTTTCTAACTCCGCAGCCGTTAGACCACCCATCTCCTTCCATGGATTCCACAGCACACAATCATCGAGTGAGAGTCCCAAACTTTGCACGGCGGTATTTCTACCTAAGTGTTGGTCGGGCAAGAAGAGCACTTTGGAACCCTGCGTAAATGCCCACTCCATTGCCGCCTTAGCATTTGATGATGTACAGATGGTTCCACCATTTTCTCCAGTAAAGGATTTAATAGCGGCAGAAGAATTCATATATGTCACTGGGATTGTCTGGGATGCAATTCCAAGATCAGTAAGCGTTTTCCAACAGGCATCGACTTGTGATGCTGTCGCCATATCCGCCATCGAGCAACCAGCTGCAAGGTCGGGCAATATCACTTGCTGTTTTTCGCTGGTGAGGATGTCAGCACTTTCTGCCATGAAGTGCACTCCACAGAAAATTACAAACTCAGCCGTCTCTTGTTTTTGAGCAGCTTGAGCTAACTTAAATGAATCACCAGTGATATCTGCAAAGTTGATCACTTCATCGCGTTGATAGTGGTGGCCAAGAATGATGGCCCGATCACCAAGAGCTGCTCTGGCGACGCGAGCCCGCGACACTAGTTCAGGGTCACTCGCATCAGGCACTTCGCCAGCACATGTCACTCCTCGCTCGGAGAGTGGGTCTGATTGAGATCCCAGGAGCAGGAGGTTGGTCACGTTACTCGTTGACATATGCCTATTCTCACCTATAAAAGTCGCAAATGTGAAGTGACGCTAGTAGGCTATGTCCATGACAACTCAAGACACATCAGTAACAACATCGACAAGCATCGCACTTACAGATGGAGCTGCAGCCAAGGTCGCTGCGCTTCTAGCTCAAGAAGGTGCAGATGATCTCTACCTCCGCGTTGAGGTTCAGCCTGGTGGTTGCTCGGGATTGAAATACCAACTCTTCTTCGATAACCGTGAGTTAGAGGGCGATGTTGTCCGCATGTTCGGTGACGTTAAAGTGATTACCGGAAAGCTGAGCGATCCTTACCTCATGGGCGCAACAATTGACTTTGTGGATACGATCGAAAAGCAAGGCTTCACGATTGATAACCCAAATGCACAAGGCTCTTGTGCCTGCGGTGATTCCTTCAACTAAAGCTGGGTTTTGCTTGTAGATTCTCGCTCTATGAAGATAGGCGTTGCTGGGTCGGTTGGTCGGGATCACATCATGACTTTTCCGGGGAAATTCTCTGACTCAGTTGTTGTGGGTTCACTCGAAAAAATTTCGCTCTCATTTCTTGTCGATGGACTGGAAGTCCGACGCGGCGGATGTGCGGCAAATATTTGTTTTGGTCTGGCAGTTCTGGGCCATAAGCCGGTACTCATTGCAGCCGTTGGAAAAGATTGGCCGGATTACAATGCATGGTTATCACGCCACGGCGTTGACACCTCACATGCGCGCGTATCAACCACACAATTCACTGCTCTCTTTACCGTGACAACAGATTCTGAACATAATCAATTTGCTTCATTTTTCCCTGGTGCTATGTCGGAAGCGCGCGACATTGAACTGCAACCCATCATTGATAAAGAGGGAACTCTTGATCTTCTTGTGATCTCACCGGATGATCCGTCGGCGATGCTCCGTCATACCGAAGTGGCTCGCTCGAAGGGGATTCCGATCCTGGCAGATCCTTCGCAGCAGATGGCCCGACTTTCGGGGGAGGAGATTAGAGCTCTGATCGATGGAGCTACCTATCTCTTCTTAAACGAATATGAGTTGGCGCTAGCTATTCAAAAAACAGGTTGGAGTGATGACGAAATTCTTGATCGTGTGCAATATCGTGTAGTGACTTTAGGCGCGGAAGGTTCACGAGTTGAGAGCCGTACGAATCCAACAGTTACCGTCACCTGCCCGAAAGAACGTGCCAAGGTTGATCCCACCGGAGTGGGTGATTCTTTTCGTAGCGGCTTTGTTGCTGGTCTTGCGTGGGGACTTTCACATGAACGATGCGCACAGGTTGGTTCGATGCTCGCTACCTACGTAATCGAAACGATGGGGACGCAGGAATACTCGTTCACAGCAACTGAATTTTTGGATCGCTTTGAGGGTGCCTACGGAACAGATGCGCGGTTAGAGATCGCTGCACACCTTCACTAAAGATTTCACGAGCTCATCAATTTCATCGTGACTATGGCTATCGCGAAACCTTATTCGGATCGCACCTTCGGTAGGTAACCCCATGGCAGCAAGAACATGGCTCGGCGCTAAATCAATGGGGGAGCAGGCAGAACCCGCTTCAACGGTAATACCCATTGCATCTAGATCACGTACAACCATTTCACTTATCGTATTGGGCAGGATCACTGTCAAAAGATGCGGTAGGCAATCATCTAATTCACCCACACAGATACTTCCAGGTATGGCCTCGACAATGGCAAGTCGAAAGCGGTGATTGAGCTCGCGTAGATGTGCGCGATCTTCTGAGAAGTTTTCAAGGGCAACTGATGCCGCTAGCAGTAACGGGAGTGAGTAACCACCGGGAGTTCTAATAGGCGCGATATGAGGAAGTGGATAGCGCCATCTCTGGGAATTGCGTACCGCCATAATTGCTATTCCTGCTGGTCCACCCCACGATTGGGCCGAAAAGATGGCGGCATCCCAATCTTTGCCAAGAGATATACGTGGACCTGATGTCGTTGCATCTAGCACAATTGTCTCAGCGCTCTCGGAAAGGGTTTCTAAATTCTGAAATATTCCAGTTTCACCGTTAGCAACTTGCAGCGATAGAACGCTGCCTCGCGAGAAACTTTCGGGAATCAATCTCCCCTTGTGATCAACTGGAATGATTCGGTGGTTCTGGTGGGTTCGCGTGAGTGCGCGGATCTTTCCGCGATCAATAGCGCTAACCACCAATTGAATATCTGGTGTGAGAAAGCCAGAGATCGCAAGAAAGGTCGCTAACTCTTCTTCACCGAGAATTTCAATTTCATCTTCTGCGATACCAAGGCCTGAAGCGATCGATTCTCGTGCCTGCGATTCAAGGATCCTAGATCGCGTGGATGCCTGTGACAATTTCTTGGGGTCGCCCCATCCAGCATCAAAGGCTGCAGATATAGCCGAGCGAATGACCTCGGATAGGGGCGCTTGCCCGCCAAAATTTCCTGTGACACGAACCACCTGAGGAAGGCTACTCCCACTCGTGCAGAACTTCTCACCTCCCCACTATCCTTAGGCCATGACGCCGTTCAAGGGTAAATCGCGCGCCTTGCGCTCAGGACTTATCGTCCTCCCTTTCTTATTTACCGTGACTGGGTGTTCACAAGTATCAGGTCTGGGATTTTCCGAAGGTGTCTCCAGCGTAAACGACATCTCGCTCTCGCTCTGGCAGGGATCTTGGATCGCGGCGGGAGTTGTTGGAGTTTTTACACTCATCCTTATTTTATGGCCTGCAGTTTTTCATCGCGCACATGCGTCAAAGGGTGAATTTCCAAAGCAAACTCAGTACAACATTCCAGTAGAAGTTCTCTACACCGTGATTCCATTTATTATCGTTGCGGTGCTTTTCTATTTCACCGCAGTTAAGCAGGAAGAGATTATTGAAAAATCACCAGCGGTTGCGCATGAAATTACAGTCAACGCTTTTCAATGGTCTTGGCAATTTACCTACCCTGAAGCTGGAGAGAACGCCACTGTCACCGGCACCCCAAATAAACCTCCAACGCTGGTTGTGCCAGTTGGTGAGCGCGTTCGCTACACGATTACTGCTACCGATGTAGTCCATGGATTTTGGATACCAGCATTTATGATTCAGATGCAGAATATTCCAGGTGTGACAAATAGCCTTGAATTCACTGCCAATGAAATTGGTGAGTATCCGGGACGCTGCAATATTCTTTGTGGCCGTAACCATTCTCAAATGCTTTTTACTATCAAAGTCGTTTCCCAAGCTGACTATCAGCAATATCTCGAGACATTGAAGGCGAGCGTGGCATGACAACGTATGCAGAGCGTCCAACAATTGCACCCGTTCCGGGAATGGCCCCTGTCTCTAAGGGCAGGCTATTTGTTAAGTGGATAACCTCAACAGATCATAAGACGATTGGTTACCTCTACCTCTTTACATCCTTTGCCTGGTTTTTGATAGCGGGATTACTGGCCCTTATTCTGCGAATCGAACTTACTCGCCCGGGTATGCAGTTCATCTCTAATGAGCAGTACAACCAAGTATTTACAATGCACGGCACGATCATGCTTCTCATGTTTGCGACCCCACTTTTCGTAGGATTTGCAAATGTAATTATGCCACTTCAAATCGGTGCCGCCGATGTTGCTTTCCCTCGCCTAAATATGTTCTCGTACTGGCTATACCTCTTCGGTGGTCTTATGACATTCTCAGGGTTCTTAGCACCCGGTGGCGCTGCTTCATTTGGGTGGACGGCCTACGCTCCACTTTCGAACTCGGCGTACTCTCCAGGTATCGGTGGAGATTTATGGGTTGTCGGCCTTGCAATTGGTGGACTCGGAACAATTCTCGGGGCGGTCAACTTCATCACAACAATCTTTACCATGCGCGCACCCGGTATGACGATGTTCCGTATGTCGATTTTTTCATGGAACGTTCTGCTCACATCAATTCTCGTTTTACTCGCATTTCCGCCACTAGCAGCAGCGCTATTAGCTCTGGAGTCAGATCGCTTATATGGCTCGCACATCTTTGATCCAGCGAACGGTGGAGCAATGCTGTGGCAACACCTCTTCTGGTTCTTTGGACATCCAGAGGTATACATCTTGGCCTTACCATTTTTCGGAATTGCAACGGAGATTCTTCCTGTCTTTAGCCGCAAACCAATCTTTGGCTATAAAGGTTTGATCGCTGCCACTATCGCAATCTCAGCCCTCTCCGTTGCAGTCTGGGCTCACCACATGTTTGCAAGTGGACAAGTTCTCTTACCGTTCTTCTCCTTCATGACATTTTTGATCGGTGTGCCGACTGGCGTGAAATTCTTTAACTGGATTGGCACAATGTGGCGAGGCCACGTCACCTTTGAAACTCCGATGCTCTGGGTAATGGGCTTCCTAGTCACATTCCTCTTCGGTGGCCTCACCGGAATTATTCTCGCTTCACCACCACTGAACTTCTCGGTATCTGCCTCATACTTTGTTGTTGCTCACTTCCACTACGTGCTATTTGGAACCGTCGTCTTTGCCATGTTTGGCGGCTTCTACTTCTGGTGGCCTAAGATGACGGGAAAGATGCTCAACGAGCGCCTCGGTAAGATTCACTTCTGGACTCTTTTCTTCGGCTTCCACATCACATTTTTGATCCAGCACTGGCTTGGAATCAAAGGATTCCCTCGTCGATACGCTGACTACTTAGCAACTGATGGATTTACGGGAATGAATATGATCTCAACAGTCGGCTCATTCTTACTCGCCCTCTCTATGATTCCGTTTGCAGTCAATGTGTGGATCACCCGAAAGAGCCCTATGGTTGGAGTGGATGATCCTTGGGGTTATGGCTCATCTCTTGAATGGGCGACCTCATGTCCGCCACCACGACATAACTTCTTATCGATGCCACGTATTCGTTCAGAACGACCAGCATTTGATCTGCACCATCCGCACATTAAGACAGAAGGTCACTAACCAGTGAAAGCGACTAGCTCATGAAAGCTAACTGGCAACTTTTCTCTAGCCTTAGCATCTTCTATCTCATCATGACGGTGATTTATTGGTATGTGGGTGGCGAAGCGGTAGGAATTACAGGAATGTTGCTGGCAGCATGCCTTTCGGGCATGGTGGGCTTCTACATCTGGTTTACACAAAAGCGCATCGGTACATTGATGCCATCAGATAACCTCACCGCCGAAATAGCCGATGGCGCCGGCGAGCTTGGTTTTTATAGCCCTCATTCTTGGTGGCCGCTACCAGTTGCCCTTGCTGCGGTAGCGATGGGTATGGGTTTAATTATCGGATGGTGGCTCACAATCATTGCGACCACTGCACTATTCTTTGGAATCATCGGCTGGGTTACTGAATATGAGAAGCCACTCGATGACCCAGCAATGACCACTTCACATTAAATCGGTAAGTAAATGCGCGCTGAAATCCTCTCCTTAGAATCACCCTATCTAGTGGGGGCTCGGATTGACATCCATGCGCCAGCCGAGAAGATTTTCTCTTATCTTTCTAATCCACATGCTCACTCACTCTTTGATGGGTCGGCAACGGTGGAGTCAGTTATCTCAGGACCCGAACGATTATTTCTTAGTGCTCGTTTTGGAATGAATATGAAGATAAAAATTAGATATCGCATCACAAATGAGGTTGTTGAGTTCCAAGAGTCGAGGTTAATTGCTTGGCGTCACTTGATGAAATGGATCTGGAGATACGAGTTAGTGGATCTGGGTGGAGGCAATACCCAAGTGAGTGAGTATTTTGATGCAACACCGTGCAACAGGGCGCAGCTATGGTGGCTAAAGAGAACTCAATCCCTGACACGAAACCCTAAGTGGATGGCAAAATCATTAGTAAAACTTAAGGTTCTAGCTGAAGGCTGATGAGATCCGCCGTTGGCGAATTAGTGGCCTTCTAGTTCATGCACGTCGTTGAGCGTCGGCTTAGCCACTTGCTCAGCATGGGCCACTGCAAATCGCTTACGAAGTTTTGATTTGATCAGCCCGGGCCTACGAACACCGCGTTGATCGACATCGGCTAACTCAAGTGGCGCATTTTGCTCGTGTTGGGTGAGCAGCCATGCTTTCTCAGGTGAGATTGGTTCGTGAACTTCGACGAACTCGCCAGATGGCATCATCACGAGGCGACCAGTCTCGCGTCCATGGAGAACTAATTCGCGGTCTGCTCTCTGTAGAGATAGGCAGAGACGTTTAGTAATAATAAAGGCAAGAGGAGGAAGGACGATGATTCCGATTCTACTAAACCACATAATCTGATTGATCGAGAGATCAAAGTTTGTGGCGATGAGATCGTTTCCTCCGTTGATGAGAGCGACCAACATAAAGGTTAATGACATCACACCGAGTGCCGTGCGATTTGGCGCATTGCGAGGACGATCTAGGATGTGATGTTCGCGCTTATCACCAGTGATCCACTGTTCGATAAACGGATAGAGCGCCATCCCCGTGAAGATAATTCCAGGAATAATCAAGCCAGGGATAAGGATATTAAGTGAGAGCGTGTAACCAAAGATCACCGGCTCAAGAGGTGGAGCCATTCGGACAAGGCCATCTAGCCAACCCATATACCAATCGGGCTGCGATCCAGCCGTGACCTGCCCCGGAGTGTATGGACCGTAGAGCCAGAGCGGGTTAATCGATGCAACAGCCCCGAGCAGAGCGGTTATTCCAAAGACGATAAAGAAGAATCCACCTGCCTTAGCCATATAAATTGGCATCAGCGAGTAACCAACAACATTTTTCTCTGTGCGACCAGGACCTGGATATTGGGTGTGCTTTTGATACCAGACCAACATTAAGTGAACTGTGATCAGGGCCAAGAAGATGCCAGGCAGGATCAAGACGTGCACAATGTAAACGCGCGGTATAAATATAAACCCCGGAAATTCTCCACCGAAGGCGAAGAATGCAAGAAATGTTCCTATAACTGGAATTGCCTGGATGATCGCATGTGCGATGCGAACTCCGGTACCAGAGAGAAGATCATCTGGCAGCGAGTAGCCAAGGAATCCTTCGACAATTGCAAGGGTCAGAAGGCCCACGCCAAGGATCCAGTTGAATTCACGAGGTTTACGGAAAGCTCCCGTAAAGAAAACGCGCATCAAGTGGACAACAATTGAAGCTATAAAAATCAGGGCGGACCAGTGGTGGATCTGTCGCATAAGGAGTCCGCCTCGAACTTCAAAAGAAATCTCAAGGGCGGAGGCATATGCGGCAGACATTTCAACACCCTGTAGCGGAACATACGCACCCTCATAGACCACCTCGCGCATTGAAGGGTCAAACCAGAAAGTGAGGAACGTGCCAGAGAGCAACAAAATTACAAATGAGTAGAGAGCGATCTCACCCAGCATAAATGACCAGTGGTCAGGGAATACTTTTTTGAGATTCTTCTTCATCCAGGCAGCAGCCCCTGTACGGTCATCTACATAGCTGGCTACATTTCCTGCAATTCGCTCACGTGCGCTCATGCTGATCGCTCCCAAAAACTCGGTCCGACTGGTTCATTAAATGGTGCCTGTGCAATGAGGAATCCTTCCGCATCGACAGTGATTGCTAATTGAGGTAATGGGCGAGCAGATGGGCCAAAGATGACCTTGGCTGCGCGCGTTACATCAAAAGTTGATTGGTGACATGGGCAGAGCAGATGCTTTGTCGTCTGCTCATAGAGCGCAACGGCACAACCCATATGTGAACAGATCTTTGAAAAGGCGATAATTCCCTGATAGGTCCATGAGAGACGTTCGGCATCTAAATTAAATTCCTCGGGACGCAAGCGAATAAGCAGAACGGCATCTTTTGCAATGTCATTGAGTGAGTGATGATCTTTTCCAGGTGCCAACTCAGGCAGCGTCTGTGCGACTGCTCCGACTTCAAGGTCTTCTGGTCGAATCGGACGATCACCTGGATCTGTCACCAGGCGAGTCCCAGCCTTCCAACTTGTTGTACGAAGTGCGTTACCTGGCAATGGACCAAGATCTCCCAATAACAAAATGGGGGAGAGGCCAACAAGTCCGAGTGAGAGTCCGAGTGAACGTTTAATCAGTGAACGGCGACCAAGTCCGGCAGCCGCGGCACCTTCTTTGGCGGTCGTCACAAATTCTTCCCGATCGATATCAGGTGATCTTAATTCATGACGGTAAGCGATAACCTCGTGATCTGGCATCAAAGTTTTTGCCCAGTGAACTGCGCCAAGGCCGATAAAGAGTAGAGCTGCGGCGAAACCTAATCCGAGGAGGAGTTGATGAACATTCTGCTCGCCCATAAGCGGAATAAATACGAAGAGGTCAGTTGAGATAAAGAGATATGAATAAATGAAGAGAACGGTTCCAAGAGCTGAGAGTCCAAAGAGAATTGCAACCTGGCGTTCGGCACGGTCTGCAGCTTTTGGATCGATATCGCTTTGACGCAACTTATGTTCAGGAAGTCCTGGGTCCTTAATTAACTCAATCTCATTGCTCATAACTATTACCTATCTCGCCTTCGTTGTAAGCCATACAGCGATCCCGACCAGAAGGCCAAGTCCGAGAGTCCATACAAGCAAACCTTCAGTAACCGGCCCGACGCGACCGAGTGCAAGACCACCAAGCTGTGGTTCTTTCTCAGCAGACTTGATCCACGCAATAATTGAAAGTTTCTCTTCTGGTGTAAGGGTCTTATCTGAAAACACTGGCATTGCTTGCGGACCAGTAATCATCGCTTCATAAATATGAACAGGCTTTACACCCATGACAGTTGGCGCGTATTTACCTTTAGTCAGTGCGCCCCCTTGCCCTGCGAAGTTATGACACATTGCGCAATTTGTCCTAAAGAGTTCACCGCCCTCAGCGATCGAACCATCACGTTCATAATTGAGCATGTCATCGGTGGGGATTTCAGGACCAGGTGCAAGAGATGCGATGTACGCGGCTAGCGCTGCCACTTCTTCATCATTGTAGACCGGAGTTTTTCTCATAGCCTGTTGGCTCATATCAGCCATAGGCATGCGCCCGGTGGCGACTTGGAAGTCAACCGATGCTGCTCCAACGCCGATGAGTGAAGGAGAAATTGAACTTCCTTCAGCATTGAGGCCATGACATGAAGAGCATCCCCTTAAGAAGATTTCTTTTCCTTCTGCAATTGCCTTGGTCCGCTCTTCTGCTGTCATCACTGAAGCAGTTGTGGCGCCGGCTACTTGAAATGTTGTACCAATACCAAGGAGTGCAAAAATTAAGAGAAGAGGAGCGACGATACGGTGTCTACGGTACTTCGAAAGTCTTTTCATAATTTTCCTCTCTACTTAATCAGGTAAATCGCAGCGAAGAGAGCGATCCACACAACGTCAACGAAGTGCCAGTAGTACGAAACAACGATGGTGGTCGTCGCCTGTTGATGAGTGAATCGACGAGCTTTGGCTACTCGAACGAGGACGATTAGAAACGCGATCAAACCACCAGTGACGTGAAGACCATGGAATCCGGTGGCAAGAAAAAAAATGGAGCCATATGCATTTGATGACAGGGTTAACCCTTCAGAAACTAAGACTGCGTATTCATAGATTTGGCCGGCAATAAAGAATGCGCCCATAAGAAACGTGAGCGCAAACCATTCGCGCATTCCCCACAAATTAATTTGCATAAAAGAGCCGCGACGCTTGCTCTGAAATCTCTCTGCAGCGAAAACGCCAAACTGGCAGGTGACAGATGAGAGAACTAGAACAGTTGTATTAACCGCTGCAAAGGGAATGCTGAGAAGTTCAGTCGACTCTGCCCAAATTGCTGGGCCTTGCACGCCGCGAGTGGTGAAGTACATTGCAAAAAGTGCGGCGAAGAACATCAACTCACTTGAGAGCCAGACGATAGTGCCGACTGCCACAACGTTGGGCTTCGTAATTCTATGCATAGTCTCAGCGGCGGTCATAGAGGAGATTATTCCCGAAATTGCGTACTTTCACCTCTTTGCTCATGCAATAAACCCTCATATTTGCCCCTGAAGAGGGTGAAACGGGTCACCATGATTGAACTGGCTCCACGATGTAGACTTTTGCCATGGATGCAACGCAGAAACCTCTGAAGATCGTTATTTACTCAGACGACAAGACGGTTCGCTCACACATCACCGCCGCCTTAGGGTCGCGGGTTGCCCCAGAATTATCTACCCATCGCATTGTTGAATTCGCTACCGGCCCTGCTCTGCGCCTCTACGTTGATGGTCGCGCTCGGAGCGGAGATATCGATATCGACCTGTTTATTCTCGATGCAGAGGCGGCCCCTGAAGGCGGAATGGGGATTGCGCGCCAATTAAAGGATGAAGTTTTCAACTGTCCACCGGTTCTCTTACTTACTGCTCGCAAAGAGGATGCTTGGCTAGCAACGTGGTCTCGAGCTGAGGCAAATGTTTTGCACCCAATCGACCCATTCACATTGGCCGAGACGGTGGCAGATCTGCTCCGTACCTCGATTGCGCGAGTTAAGGCGTAGACATTTCTCACTCTCACAGTCCTAAGAAGGAGACTCCGCAATGACGTGGATTGAGAGTATTGCTCGACTTGAAGGTGGCGCTGATTTAGAGCCAGATGAAATTTCCACAATAATGCAGACCATTCTTGAGGGTCGAGCTGAGATCAGCGCTATCAAGGAATTCCTCCTCGCCTTGAAAAGTAAAGGCGAAAGTGCAGGCGAGGTAGGCGCACTTGTTGCAGAGATGTTTCGTCACAGCTCACCCATTAGCATTACAGAGCGCTCTGTCGACACGGTTGGCACCGGCGGCGATGGCGCTCATACAATAAATATTTCGACAACAGCAGCAATCATTGCCGCTTCGGCAGGAGCGAGAGTTGTCAAACATGGCAACCGTGCGGCGTCGAGTAAATCTGGTTCGGGGGATCTACTTGAAGCACTGGGGGTTGCCATCACACTCGATGGCCCTAAGGTCGCGCAATGCGTTAAAGCGTTAGGAATCGGATTCTGTTTCGCTCCGATTTTCCATCCTGCCATGCGATACGCAGCCCCAGCACGTAAGGAGCTGGGTGTACCTACCGTCTTTAATATTCTTGGCCCATTGGCCAACCCAGCTAAACCTCAAGCGGCAGCAATTGGCGTTGCCGATCAACGCATGCACCCTGTGATGGCAGAGGTGTTAGCCACCCGAGGTGTTGATGGATTTGTCTTTCGCGGTGATGATGGCCTTGATGAAATCACGCTCTCCACAACTACCTCTGTAATGACTATTGGTTCGGGAAAAATCCAGAGCGATCGCATCGACCCACTCGATTTTGGAATGTCTCGAGCGCCGATCAGTGATTTAGTCGGTGGTGATGCAAGCGAAAATGCGCGCATTACTACAGCAATTTTCAACGGTGAGCTCGGAGCGGCTAGAGATGCCGTACTCCTCAATGCCGCCGCCGCAATAGCCGCATTCGATGGAGAGAGTGAGCTGGGCATTCACGAGAGAATTTCCAAATCTCTGACTAAGGCGAGTGATGCACTTGATTCTGGTGCTACCCAAAAATTGCTGACAGATTGGGTCGCCTTCTCTCAGTCGCTGGTGTAGCGACCCACCTTTCTCTGTGGTCTCTTTCTCGCGCCTAGCAGTTGGTTGATTGTAAAAATATCAAAGGTACCCAAGCGCTCTATGACACCGTGAAGTACATCGACAGTTGCTCGTGCATCATCTAAGGCTCTGTGACTCGGTGCGACCTTTGTATTAAAATATTGCGCGAGCGTTCCTAATTGGTAGTTAGCGACATCCTCTCGGGTAAGGACTAGTCGAGCCAATTTCACGGTATCGAGTACTCGAAAATCAGGCCAGATGTAGCCGTGAAGAGCTGATGCCGCCTTAAGGAATGAGAGATCAAAAGGTGCATTATGAGCCACAAATACGACCTCTTCGGGGCTGCCGAAAAATTCAAAGAGTATGGGAAGAATTGTCTCAACTGACGGAGCTTCGGCCAGCATCTGATCTGTTATTCCCGTAAGTTCAACAATGAAAGGGGATAGAGGCGTGTAGGGATTGATGAGTGTTTGGAATGTTCCCTTCACATCCCCGCCACAAACTTTAACTGCACCTATTTCAGTGATGGCGCTACCAGTATTCGCGGAGGCTCCTGAAGTTTCTAGGTCGATAACAACGAAGGTGACTTCACTGAGCCCTCGATCCGGGGCGAACTTTCGCTGAGTCATGGAGCTACGGTAGAGCGATCATCTGACACTGAACTATTTGCGCCTTCGCTTCATCACTCTCTTGGCTTGGACAGTAAATTTCTCTGTCTCTTTCTTCAATCGGGCAAATACGACTTCGGCCCAGGCAAATTCAGTAGCCAGGATAGCTACACCGAGGACGATGAGTGGCAATCCAGGTCCAGGTATAAAGAGAAAAACCACCCCAACAATGGAGAGCGTTGAACCAACGGTTGCCACGATTACCCATCTAATAGGGTGCGGCAGGTACTTCCAGACGCTGTCAAACTTGCGTCGAAAATTCAGTGCCATCTGATAGTTCCATCCGTATACATGTTGGGAAAAGTCTATCCCACCCTACTTTCCTATACATCTTCAATGGCGTAGATTCTCCTGCATGGAATATAGACGTCTTGGCAGTACCGGAATGTATGTATCAGAAATTTCTTATGGAAACTGGATCACCCATGGTTCCCAAGTTGAACAAGATGCCGCCATCAAGTGCGTTAAGACAGCCCTCGATGTAGGCATTACAACCTTTGATACCGCAGATGTCTATGCTGGCACTCGGGCAGAGACTGTTCTCGGGAAAGCGCTGAAAGGCATCCGTCGCGAATCATATGAGCTCTTTACAAAGGTCTATTGGCCAACAGGAGATGGTAAGAATGATCGTGGTCTCTCACGTAAGCACATCATGGAATCGTGCCATGCCTCGCTCAAGCGATTAAATGTGGAGAACATCGATCTCTATCAGATGCACCGATTCGATGTTGAAACTCCGCTGGAGGAATCACTGCAGGCCTTTGAAGATCTTATTCGTCAGGGGAAAGTCAACTACATTGGTTTTTCAGAATGGACCGCTAGCCAGATTTCATCAGCGCTCAAAATTCAAGATCAGCGTGGGTTCTCTCGCTTTGTTTCGAGCCAACCACAATATTCAGCGCTGTGGCGAATTATTGAAGCAGAAGTGGTCCCGCTATCTCGCAAGGAAGGGATCGGTCAAATTGTTTGGTCACCGATAACCCAAGGAGTTCTCACAGGAAAGTACAAGCCAGGTGGAAAACTTCCTGCCGGCTCTCGCGCCACAGATAAGAAGAGTGGCGCAGGAATGATCTCCCGCTGGATGCGCGATGATGTTTTGGAAGCAGTGCAAAAGCTTGCACCAATTGCCGACTCAGTTGGTCTGACCATGTCACAACTTGCTATCGCTTGGGTCTTGCAAAATGACAACGTTTCATCGGCAATTATGGGTGCAACAAAGCCTTCTCAGGTGAAGGAAAACGTGAAGGCTTCTGGAGTAAAACTGGATCCTTCGGTAATGGCTGCAATTGATAAGGCGCTTGGCTCGCTCCCAGAACGCGATCCAAAACTTACGACCAGCCCGCAATCACGCCCTTAAAAGACTCATTATCCATGGCAGATAATATTTTCTTTGAAAGAAGCGTCCTTGAATACGAACTTCCTGATTTTCGCCATCTCGAAGAAGGACATTATCTGGATGCTTTTTACAAAGGAACCTCTGCTCAGTTAGAAGAAATCAAAGTGATCATCACATCAGGTGAGCCGACGTTTGAGAATACAATCGTCGCGCTTGAAAAAAGTGGGCAGATTTTAACCAGGATGCTCAATGTCTTCTATAATAAATCTTCCAGTGATACCAATGACGCACTTGATGCAATTGAAGAAGAGATTGCCCCCAAGTTATCGGCACACCAAGACGCGATTACTCTTAATCCAGCGCTTTTTTCAAGGATCAAGGATTTGTACGATAAGCGGGATTCTCTCGCTCTTTCATCAGAAGATGCGTGGTTGCTAGAAAAGTACTACCGAGATTTTGTCTATGCCGGAGCACACCTCACACAAGACCAACGTGATGATTTAACTAAGATTAACGAACGGCTCTCTTCACTTGAGACGCAGTTTTCTAAGAACTTGTTAACTGACACCAACGAGAGTGCGCTAATCGTTGATTCGGTTGCAGAACTAGCAGGGCTCTCTTCAGGAGAGATCCAGGCTGCCGCCGATGCTGCCAAGGCTCGTGGATTAGAGGGAAAATACCTCCTAGCAATGGTGAACTTCAGTGGTAACCCGATGCTTGAAAGTCTTGAGGTTCGTTCTACTCGCGAACGCATCATGAAGACATCTTTACTTCGTGGTAATCGTGACAACGATTCTGACACCAAGAAAATCATTGTGGAGATGGCAAAGCTTCGCGCAACGCGCGCACAGCTCTTTGGAAAGAAGACACACGCCGAATACATCATCGCAGAACAGACTGCTGGAAGTGTCGCAAACGTTCACGCGATGCTGCGCAAGATCGCACCAGCTGCCGTACGTAATGCCCGCGCAGAGGGAGCAGAGATTCAGGCGATGATTAAAGAATCAGGTGAAAACTTTGACCTAGCTAGTTGGGATTGGGATTTCTACACAGAGAAGGTTCGCAAGGCCAAACACAATATCGATTCAACTGCCATGCGTCCCTACTTTGAATTAGAGCGCGTACTCCGTGATGGCGTCTTCTTTGCAGCCTATAAGCTCTTTGGAATCTCCTTCAAAGAGCGCCCAGACTTGGTCACCTACCACCCAGAAGCGCGGGCCTTTGAAGTATTTAATGAGGATGGCAGCAAGCTCGGTCTCTTTGTTGGAGATTTCTACACACGCGATTCAAAGCGCGGTGGAGCATGGATGAATAACTTGGTTGATCAGAGTTTTCTTCTTGGACAGCTACCGGTCGTGGTAAATAACCTGAACATCCCAAAACCGGGTGCAGGACAACCAACACTGCTTACCTACGACGAAATCGTCACTTTGTTCCACGAGTTTGGACATGCACTCCACGGCCTTTTATCTAGCGTTACCTATCCGCGTGTATCGGGGACAAGTGTTCAGCGAGATTTCGTTGAGTTTCCTTCCCAAGTAAATGAGATGTGGATCCTGTGGCCAGAGGTTGTCTCCAACTACGCCAAGCATCATGAGACCGGTGAAGTACTTCCACAAGATCTCATTGATCGACTTAAGGGTGCATCAACTTTTAATGAGGGTCACGCAACAACGAGTTACCTGGCGGCCTCAGTCCTTGATCTAGCGTGGCACTCTCTAGAAGCTGGTCAGGATGTTTCAGATGTCGTGGCATTCGAAGAACAAGCGATAAAGGATTACGGCCTTGATTATCACGCGGTGCCAACCCGTTATCGCAGCACCTACTTTTCGCATATCTTCGGTGGCGGATATTCAGCCGGGTATTACGGTTATATCTGGAGCGAAGTTCTTGATGCTGAATCCGTTGAATGGTTTAAGGACAATGGTGGCTTGACTCGTGCAAATGGTGACCACTTCCGCACAGAGCTTCTCAGTCGGGGTGGATCAATTGACTCGATGACCATGTTTAAGAATTTCCGTGGCCGTGAAGCAAGTATTACTCCACTTCTTAAGCGTCGCGGGCTGGAATAACAGTATTAATAAATCCGTCGACGGCCGACTCGATCATCTTCAAAACTTTCTGATATGAATCTTCTGCTTGATTGTAAGGATCTGGAACTTCAAGCTGGTGGTATTGACTGGATAATGGATCTATCTGAGAGAGCTGAGGATCAAAGCTACGCAGATAGAAAACTTTTTTTGCTTCTTCCTGGCTTGGTGCTAGCGCAAGTACGTTTTCGAAATTACTTGAATCCATCACCAGAATGTAATCGTTGACGAAAAAGTCGTTGACTTTAAATTGTGACGCCTTGTGATGATGAACGTACCCCGCTTTCTCCCAGACTTTTTTTGAAGTGGGATGTGGACCTTGCCCAACGTGCCATCCGCTTGTTCCCGAACTACTTACAAGGATTCGCATCTGTGTGACTGATCGCGCCTTATTCGCCAGCACAGCAGCGGCCATGGGGGAGCGACAGATGTTTCCTAAACAGACCATCGCCACGTTAAGAGAAGCCATGCCGTAAGCCTAATCTCCTATGGAATCGTTGAGTAATCCTAGCCATGTGCATCGCACAGGAAGGTAAGTAGCAGTGCTAGTCCAAAAAATTAGGAAAGAACAAAATACGGGAACTCAATATCCACGATGTTCCCATTCGGGTGTAGATGGGTAATTTTCCACGTTCCGCCAGCAGATGTAATCGGTGCCAAACCTATCCCGCCACTTCGAATAACTGCATCTTTCATTCCATCATCCCGGCAACAGATTCGGATCGACCATAAGGACTCCCTACCTATTTCCTCGTTCAACTCAATTTCTATGGTCACACTTCGAGCATTAGCATGTCGATTAGCATTCGCTATTAATTCCTGACAAATAGCTGAAAGCGATATTTGTGGCAGCTTGAATTTGTCCAACTCTACGAGCCTCGGAGAAATCTTATATTCGACCTCGATGAGTCCGCGCCAATATTCAACAATTTTCTCTATTTCGTCAAGTACATCCCTTTTGTCATCATTATTTGCCTGAAGAAGGGAGAGCAATTCAGATTCTATATTCTGCATACTTGGTATCACTTTGTTTTGCAGGAAGTCAGTTTGAGTAAACTGAGCATTGTCATTCTTGATAGAGTAATCCCTTAACATGAGTGTTATCGCAGCTAAGCGCCCAATCACTGGTCCATGCATAACCTCTGAGACTTTTTTCCGTAGTGTATTTAGATCTGAATTAATAGCAACATATTCACTTTGATTTTTTGCAATTTCAGACTCGAGTTCACGTGCTTCTTCATCAGCTTCAGCAACTAATTGCGAAAAAATTCCAGAAACTAAAATTATTATTCCTATTCCAATACTGGTTAGTATCGTCTCGGTGATGGTCTGGGTTTTGGTACAGGACAGGCCGGGCGAATTGGAGATGAAGACCCAAATGGAGGAGGCAGAAAAAATCACGAACAGGGTTAAATAAGTAGGTCTTGACGAATGTGATAAAAAGTTGGTGCGACTGAGTAAGTTTGCGAGTGCAAGTATTATAAGAAGGATGGCATTCATTAGTAGATTTCGCGGCCTACAATCACCCTCTTCAATTGTGATCAATATTATGAAGAGTACAACTGCAGCAAGGTAGCTAGGTGGCTGGATTGATTTTATGACATCTCTCAGTAGACTCCACGTTTGTTCGGTTTTTTTCACTCTTAGTGAGAAAACTTCATTGACTCGCGATCTCGTCTTTTCCTTGACTGCGTACTGATGACTAATTTCTCGAATTGGTTCAATTGCCAACGCTTGAACTTGCTGAGAGACTTCATGAAATTGAATTGGTTTCTGGCTCTCGGCGAGGGTTCGAATTGATTTTTCAATATCATGCAGTGCGGGAATAATTCGGGTCTCAAGAATCTCTTTTAGTTTAAATCGCTCGTCATTATATTTTCGTCTTAAGTCATCAAGATTCGTGATAGACCGGTCAAATCGAGCCTCCTGGGTTTGGTAGTTGGCTAATAAATTTTGAACGGCAATTTTTACATAAGCAGTTGTGGAGAATGCAATAACAATAAATTCGATATTTATCAGTACTGCTAGGAACAACTCATTTGGAGTAGCTGCTTGGCCTGAAAAAAGGACTCTGAAAAATACCCCATCTATTACGCCCATAAGTATGTACGTTCCAAGAGTATGGCGAACGGAGGACTTATTTGGTTCTGTGAGGATTTTCCTATGCGCGAAGTAAAAAGGGACGAGTCCAATAGTCGGACCCAACAATGCGAAGATGGTTACATATAGGAAATTTGTACCTTGATTATAATTTCTTGCAAATGAGAGCAAGACATGTAAGGGGTATACCAACCAGAAGATCTGAAAACTCAATGAGCGAGGGTCTCGCCAAGTGGCGAGCAGTCGATTTTTCTCAGCGGACAACGATTTTCCCTTGATGCCACAAGGACACCGCCATAACACGTGAATTTGTGAGGCTATCAGATTCGATTCCCAGTGCATGAACTGTTCTTTGGACTAGGGCCTCGGCGGCTCGTAGAGTTGTTCTCCGATGCTCTGCAATTCCGGCATTAGATAATCCCTGCGCCATTAGCCAGAGAATTTCAGCTTGATTCGGTGTTAACGTGATTGTATTTTCAGAACTTAGAGAGACTGTTTGCTTTGAGTTATCTGCACTCTCGATCGATTTCTCAATTGATTTTTTCAGGAGAGAGGTCGATTCCAGTTCTGACTTGACTAAGTAAATTGTTGATTGTGGTAATCGACCAGAAACTCCTGTTGCTAACTCTGGTGAGGCGTGTGATGAGAGTGCAACTTGTCCAATCCACGGGAAATCCCGATCCACGCGAATGAGGAAGTCTGAGCCATTGGGCCCACTTCCTAAATTCAAATCCACCAAGACAGCATTGGGTTCAAATTGAAGGAGCAGATCCAGCGCTTGACTTACATTTGCAGCGCTCTCAACAATGAAGCCGGTGCTTCGCAGATTTTCAGAGAGCATCGTGCGGGTAAAGTCATCATCCTCGAGTACTAAAACCCTAGCTTTAAATGTGCCGGCCCGCAGGGTGTTTAGTTCCATAGAATGAGCCTACTTGTGGCTTTGAACTCGTGGAATATGCAACCGCTCATCGCGAATTTCTATCTACGGTTTTCGCGTTGTTCAAGCCCTCAGAGGCCTACAAAGCCAATTATGGAGCCCAGGAAGGGGATTATGAAGAGAACTTCTCCTTTGAGTGCTTCCCTGGAGATAACTTCTGTGGTCGAGCCATTGTTTGCAGAGACGCTATTTTCCTCTAGTGAAGAAATGACTCCGAGCACGGGAGTATTATCTAAATCTAGCGACTCATACATTACTTTATCGCCAACTAATACGTCGTTACCATTTTTGAAAATCACTACACTAGATTGAGCGCTACCGAGGGCATGGCTTAAGCCGACTTCGGGATGTGATATTCGCACTCCTAGGGCGGTTGCGGAAAGGATGAGTGCAAGAAGCACAAGGGAAATTTTCTTAGCCACTCTGTCCTCCCTTAACGACCTGCACTCCGCGAGCGCGGTGTGGACTTTTTCTTGTTTTTTGAATTGGTAGGTTTTGCTCGGGTAGGAGTGCGCTGAGCCTGTCGTGGTTTCTTACCTGAGTTTATCAGACCGGCCTCTGAACTCTTGGGTAGGCTTGACTCAATCTTACTTTTGGCAATGATTGATGTGAGCCATTCAGAGATATCCGTATCCGAGTCAGGGCTTTCTGCGGATATACCTCGACCTCCCTGCAACAATCTAGGTCGGGGCACCCTTTGATAAAGGGGAAGAAGTCTTGAAATGGAAAAGCGGAGAATCAAGCCTCGCGCAGTCGCAAAGAGCAGAGTCGAGGCGTGAAAAAATCGTCTCAAGAAAGCCTGCAGGCGATTAAGGAGCGATCTGGGCAGAGATGCATTCGATGTACTCTCCTGAGCATCTGATGCGGATGCACCTTCAACCGGTGCCAGAGATTCCGCCTGTGATACTCCAAGCATGAGACGAGAGGTGCGTGAATCTGGTCTTCCGGTTCCGCGCCAAGTTGCAACTTCAATAACGCTTCCAGCAGCCATATTTCCCAATACTAATTTTTGTCCATCTGGCAGATCAATCACCAATGGCGAATCCGAAGGAGGCATCGGTAATCTAGAGAGCGCCAGTTGGTCGCGATCGTCATCTTTACTCATCTGTCTCCTCTATCGCGAAGCCAAGAGTACCGTCAATATCCATAGGGCTGAGTTGACTCAAAGTTGCGATATTAACTTCAGTGGCCCAGTCATCCTCTGGAGATGTTGCTATGCATGGCGCTGTAGAGCCGATGGTAGCTGTTACATCACCATCGCTATTTGGACTAGTGACGTTCACGCCTGCCACCAAGTCGATGGTGCAACTGACCACCCCACCAAAGACATACTGGCCAGCCCGCCCCGCGACGCCCTGAAGACAATTTGAATCTAGCGCAGCGCTTAGGTCGCATGAGCCACTGAGCTCTTTGATTTGTAGGTACGTTGTCAGCGCGAAGGTGGTGGAAGCGCTCAAACAGGTTTGACTGAGCTCTGAGACGACAATTGAGGACATTGCAAAGCCTGAGTTGGGCGTAAAGGCGTGATTGAGTTTGATTTTTACCGAGTTATCACAGACGTTGGTAATTATCTTACCGCCGATCGTTACAGTGTTTGTCTCTGAGGTGCCATTGAGCCCATCTTTACCATCTTTACCATCGACTCCATCTTTACCAGCGACACCATCTTTACCATCGACACCATCACGGCCATCACGACCATCACGGCCATCACGGCCATCGACGCCGTTGCAGAGATAGGAAGTTTGAACAATTGGATAAGTCTTGATTTCCAATCCTCCATTGACACAATTTAGATTCCCCTTGGCCAAAGGAAGTACTGTGACACCTGAACCATCTGCACCGTCGACACCATCTTCACCGTTACAGATGAAGAACTGCTCTGGAGTGGGATATGAATCCAGCTGCATTCCTCCTGTTGGGCAATTCGGATCAGAAAGTGCGAGACCCACCACCTTTACTCCTGCGCCATCAATACCGTTGATACCATCTATTCCATCGATACCGTTAATACCATCTATTCCATCTCGACCTATGACGCCATCTTTGCCAGGTTCACCTTTAAGCAAGGTCAGAACTTGGTTGAGATCTGTATCTTTGAGTTCGACATCTCCCAGAAAAAAGTTTTGGACAGTATTAGTATCAGTTGCAGCATAGGCAACCCCAATTCCTGGGAGGGTGAAGATGAGAAATCCGATGACCCATCGCTTCAATGTATTCATTGGGTCAAGACCTTTTCCTCACCTTGGATCTCTTCTTTGGGCTGCGCCTGTAACGTTTTCTCACCGGAGACGATGAGGACGGAGTACAGTGAATGTAAAATCAGTGGAATCGAACCAGCCGAAAGAAAGAGCATTGCTTTCTGCTGTGATTCCATCGCTAAGTTTTGAGTGCCATAAAATATAGCGAGAGTGGTAGCGGCCAGTAGTAGCGTTTCAATAATAATATTGCGCCTAAATCTTGGTAGAGGAAGGCGAGAAAATTCTGGGAAGATCACGAATAGCGTGAAAAAAGGGAAAGAAAGTAGAATCGCCCCGTAGGCAGAGGTGGAGAATGTGTTACTCCAAACGTAAATGACTGCAAAGAATGCTGCGGCTAGGGTGAAGGCAAATCCAGGTGACACAACTCTAATTACCTCAATCTCATGAAGAGAATGGGTCTCTGGCTCAGAGTCGAGACCAGCTTTTGGCCTAAGGCCTAATTCGGCTAAGTATTTAATAAATATGAGTGCACCAATTGCGGTCGCGAGTGGCCAGCGCATCACCGGGGTAGAGGTGACCGTAATCGAGAGTGAATCTGTCGCAATCATCAACGCCACAACTAAAAGAATAGAAAATATTGAGCCTATGAAATTGGCAAGAGTTTGAGAGAGTACAGAAGAGTTATTTTCTCTCCCCTTTGAGAAATCTTTAGGTAGCGTTAGGGAGATAAGGGCTGCAATAAGGGCTGGCGCATACCAGATTGCTGTAAAGGCGATGAGCAAGAGAAATGTTCTCAGATTATTAACATTTCCAAAAGCGATGTAGACAAGAGCAAATCCAAGAGCCGTAGCCAATCCACTAGTGGCATCTATTGCACCGATAGCTGAAGCGGCCAAGATAAGCGCTAGCGGCAGGAGAGGAATGAGGTGCTTGTCTTGCGTGCTGAGGGCGATGAAAATCCCAAAGACGAGCGAGAGCCACGGCAAGAGTGACCAAATAAGGGTTGAGACCTTATGAAGTATCTCAGCATCACGCATCATAAGAAAACGCATCAATGTCTCTCCTTGAGACACTTGTCGCTTTCGTCTAAACCGATAAAGCAAATTTCTACTCTCAACGGCTTTGCGAGTCTCAAACCCTATGCGCCGATACTTTCCGCTCCTAATGACCGAGAAGGCAGAAGCAAGAATTGCAAAGAGTACTAAGAGCAATTTTAAATCTGGCGGTATTTGCGCTATCTGGTAAAAAGTTCTCTCGTTTACACGAACTGCTGCGATGATATCCAAGCCAGAAGTCGAACGATCACTTTGAATTGTGTATGCGCCCAATGGGAGATCATTGGGAAGGAAAATGGAGTAGATGTTGAAACCCTGAGTTTCAGAGTTGCGACCTTTGAAATTAAGGGGAGGCAACCCTTCTCCCACGAGTTGAATCTGCCAATTTGCCGCAGTGGTTGGACCACCCAAGATAACAAATTGTTCCTTGCCTCTCTCCCATGTGAGGAATGGAATATCAACTGCTTGTGCGCGTGCCGGAGCTGCAGCCAGTGCAAAGAGAGAGGCAGAGACGACGGCCAAGAGAATTGAGATAATTTTGAGAGGGGCTCTAGTCACGCGAGTTAGCCCTTAATACATCTAGAAGAAACCAAATTCCAATGATTATAGGAATTACTGTGAAGAGAAATTGCCTGGAGAGAATTTTACCGATAAATGGAATAGTAAAGATGAGTACTCCAAGAACGTCACTGCCCTGGGGCTTTTGCACATCAGGTGCTGGGTTGTTATCACCTTTAACAAGCCAGCCATTCTCTCGGCTCCCACCGATAATTCGGTGGGAGAAAATTCCAACAGGGGAGCCATCGAAGCGTCGGGCTTGATAGGTGATTACTTCGCCAATGTCAGCAGGAATTCTCTGCGGATTAGCGGAGATGATAATGTCACCGGGAGAGATCGCGGGCTCCATTGATCCAGTCAACACGATTCGCGCCTTGATATACCCGGTCGCTGAGAGCCCAGCAAAAGTAAGCATAAAAATTGTCAAGGCGTAGCCAAAAACGGTAACAATTTTAGCAAGGTCGCGTCTTCGCTTTGTTACACCGTCCTGCACTCTCTCAGGAGGAGCATCTACAAAATATTTAGCATCGGAGCGCACTATTTGTTGAGGGGTAACTAAATAAGTTTCAACAGAGTGCATATTTGAGATCGTGATTAAAACATTGGAATCTAGAGTTCTAGGGGTATTATAAATTGCGAGCGAGCCTCTCTGCTCTAGTTCAATCTCACAGTAATTAAGACCCAAAGAGCCAGAAGAGAGTTCCGTGGAGTGAAGATCTCTCTGGCTCATAGGGTTTTACTTCTTCCTTTAGGGCACGTGTTACGGGTTACATCAACTTCAGTGATAGGGATTTAAGAAGATGTATCTTGAGATTCAACAGTAATGACTGCAAATGATCCAGCATCTGCAAGGTTAGCTGGTGTAGCAGCATCCCAAAGAATTTTAAAACCAGTTGCAAGCGGAACAAATTGTGCGCCAGTTCCACAATCTGTCAAATTACCTTGGATTGCGCTAGCTGAGTAACCAGTAATATTTGCTCGACAAGCGAATATGTCAGTCGCACCGTTTTCAAAGAGTTTCACCGCGGTGTTGTCTGAATTACCATAGGCGGTAAATTTAAAGGTCTTTCCTATGCAATTACCTAGCCCTGTTGAAGTGCTTGCGGTACGCGTATCAAGAGCGGTAATCGAAAGTAAACGGAATGCGCGAAGGCTAGGGTCAGCATTATTGACAAACTGGTTCTCGGGAATAATAACTACCGAGTCGCTACAAGTGACGGTAGAGCTCACACCTTGACCATATTCGAGCGAGGTGTTGCTATTGATTGTGATCGTCGCCGCGAAGGTTGATCCAATCGCGGCAACAAATAACCCTGCCGCCAATATGCTGACGTAGCCAGCACGGCCTCGTCTGCCTTTTGGGCTTTGACCTGAGTCAAATTTTAATATCTCCACGATACTCACTTCTTTCTCTCTCTCTGAGGCCACGCTGACCTCAGAAAATTGTTGTAGGCCTTACGCGCCTGGGTTATTAACCGATTCCACTGTAGTTCGGCCAACTATTGCGCCATCAATGTTGATGAATTGTGATGAGGGGTCTAGGTAAAAAGTCACATCAGCACTATTGGGGGATAGGACAGTGCCGTCATAAATCGAAATTCCACTGACCGATAGAGCAATTGATGCAATATTTACTGCAGAAATTCCTCGCCCATCACCAGTGAGATAGGAAAGTCCGAGTGTGATCGGATCGGATGAATTAACAGGCGCTTCTGTCGTTGGGATTGCCATCTGTATAACAGTTGCAGCTTCAGGCCCAATTGGAATCTCTTGTCCGGAATTATTGATTAATCGCACACGGAGTTTTGTTTTTTGACAAGCAAGGAGATCTAATCCAGAGACCGTAACTGACTTCACTCGAAAATATCCGTTAGTACCGTCTTCAGGGGTAGGCGATGAATACCATTCTTGGGAGAGAGCTATATAGACTTGTGAGTCACATGCCACGGCCTGTTGCGAACCTTGTCCAAAGTTCAATGCACCAGTACCAACTGTGACGCTAGCAGCGAACGAGGTGAGTAAGAAAGGCACAGATGCCACAAATGCAACACCGAGAAAGAGACGTGACCGAGCACGACCCAAGCCACCAAAGCGAGAGGTCACACTTGACTCCAACGGAGAACGTAACATGAGGTCAATTTACGCGTATAGGAGAAGGTAAAACAGGTAGTAGAGGACTCTTAGCCAATGGGTATACGGTTTTTGACCAGCGTCATTGTCAGTTCCAGTGGCATCAGATTGAGTCTCTGATTTATCGGCAATTCCTGGCATAGAGATTGATCATCAGGGGAACCTATGAGTACCCCCATCCCGATTGCAATCTGCGATGGAGCTATCTTCTGCGGGGAAGTTACTCGTACGCCTGATTGGGCATTGAATAAGCGTGTGATCGAATCGCCACTACCAATCAGTGAGAGCAATTGACTCCCATTTCCGAGAACAACCACATCTAGCGGCGTCGTTACGAGTTGGAATTGATGACCTGGGGCTTCAAGGCAGAGCAGTATTAACTCGTCGCTGCTTATGTGAAGCGGAGAGATGAGGGCAGAGGTAGCTCTAGGATCAACTAGATATCGTCCTGGCGCTCTAAATACAATCGATTGTCGATCGGCAAATCGTGCCTTTGGGGGCGTTGGTAACTCTGCGAATTCTTCACTGACCACCTCGTTTGGCGCTTGCTCATGTATCTCTTCCGGGATTTTGCTGGGCGTAGGGAGGGGAGTCGCCTCAACAGCGCCTTCAGCGGCAGCCTCATCGATGGGAAGATCACTTTCGGATTGCGGTAATGGCGGCATAGCAGTTGATGTTGGTTCTGCAGAACTCACACTCTCAGGAGCGGGATTAGGCGTTAACTCTTCAGCTAACGAAGGGAGAACCTGCGTTACGAGTAAGGCAGCACAAGTGAGTAGAAATACTCGCTTGAAGAACCTTTGTCGGTAGGCGAACATAGTTAGAGCATACTCAGTAAATTACACTTGACCAGATTCGCAGAAGTAAAAAACCGAATGAGAGACGTGGTCAATCTATGGCAACCCAGCGGTCAACTCCCAAAAGAACTCGTACCCGGAAGAAAATCGCGCAAGAGCCCAATCATGAATTGATAGATGAGTTGAAGGAATGGTCAAAACGTACAAAAGTTCAAGACGATCCCTACATAATCTCCCTAATCTCAGACCTCGAGAGCGTTTCAGATTTAGATACGTGGGCAGCCCTGAGCCCAGTTGATCTGCTTCCAATGATGAGCCACCACGCAGGTGATAAGCGCTTACGTATTTCAAACATTCTTACCATTGCGCGCAATATTCTCGTCTTCGTACCAGTTGCGCTGACGTGGTTTGCAGTTGGAAAAGCGACAGCTGGCTTTGAGAAGTACACGAATGAAAACGCCGATGCAGTCTCTAACTTTTTACAATTTTGGCAGAATGGCTATGGGATACTCGATAAGAAGTGGACTATTGGCCACGTAGCAGTCTTAGATGCACAGATTATCTCAGGTGTCATTGCTCTAACCATGATTACTGCCTTTCTGAACCAAAAACATATGCAGGACCAGAAAGTAGCACTAGCCAAATTGGATAATGAGCGCCTGGCTATGGGTATCAAAATACACAAGTATCTCCATGCAAATAGAGCGGTAACGACCGAGACCATTAACGCCTTTGTTTCCAACTCCGTAAAGAACTTACAGGTAACTTCAAAGGCGATGGCTCAGGCTTCAAAGGAGTTGCGCAAGGATATCAATCAAATCCCATCAAATAAACAGGTAGTCGCAGAGGTAAAACGTTTGATGCGCGGGCTTTAAAGAATGCGTAGAGCTAGAGTTCGTGGGAGCGAATTTGCCGAAGATGCCACCGAACAAGCGGGATGGATGTACGCAGATCTCTTCTTGGGTTTAATGGTGATCTTTCTTGCAACAATTTCTTTTGTTCCCACGATTACTCCTGAGAAAAACACAGCGGAAAAGCCTAAGTCTGAACTTAACTCAATGAAGTTAGATGATGGATTAGTCAAGCTATACAGCACTTTCATCCCGGAGGAAGTTAAGGCAGATATCGAGAAATATCTAACGGATAAGAATCAGGACTTGAATTCGACAGTTCTCTATGTGCAACTCACCGGTGGCTATGATCCAAAGATTGAAAATTCTAGCGTCGGAGTAGCCAATGCCGTTCAATTTGGCGTGGAAATGAAACAGAAAGCACCCGAGCTCTTTGCGGGGGTTTCATTTACCATTAGCACCAGCACCGGCGTTCCGAGTCAAACGGTGGGGGTTCGTATGGCTTTAGCCCCAGGTGCAACTAAGTAAATAACTCACGAAGTAATTATCACTTCGCTAAATCTAAAGGACGTTCCACCACTTGCAACGACCGAGAGGCTACCTGCTCCGGCTGGTAGCCCTGCAGGTATCTGAACCACAATTTCGGTATCTGAATTAATCTGGAAAGTGGTAGTTCGATAGCGCCTGTTGAAGATAATCTCTGTTGCAGTACTAAAGTTTGTCCCAGTGATAGTCAAAAGCGATAATGGCGCAAGAGATCCTGGAGAAATCGATGTAATTGTGGGGACACACCCTGTCGTGCAAGTGGTTTCGCCACGATTGAGGCCAGTTCCTCCTTGAATACCGATAGTGATTGTCTCTTGGGCGCTCGGAGCTGCCTGAGAGGTTGCCAGTGGGCGCTCTAATTCTCTAAATGCAATTGTCTTAATTGGTGAAGCCTTCGCTTCATAATTATCATCGGCGGGGCGCGTAGTTCTAACCAAGCAGGTTCCAGTGGAAGAAGCCGATATAGAACCGTTTTCGATACTACAACCAGAGGCGCTCCCCCCTGAAACTATCTCGTAAGTTGCAGCCACCTCACTTGGACTACTCGTTGAAAAAGAGAGGGGGAGGGAAGTTCCAACAAAGGCGACATCGGTGAGAATAGAAAACTCTGGCTGTTCTACTCTAAAAATTTGGAAAGGAACGCTTGGATAGATTGGAGTGTTGTAATTAACTGTTATTGCAACACTTCCGGAGAGTGATACTGAACTTAAGGTGGCCATATACGTACCGCCCCGAGTGGGCCTATCCGCGCCAGTATGACTAGTTCCACGTGCTCGGGTTCCAGAGTATGTAAATGAATAAGAGAGAAGTTGATCTCCATTGACGAGACCTTGAACCTGGGTGACCGTTGGGCTAGCGGGAGCTGCGCCTGAGAATTGTAATGAACGGATAGGCGTCACGGTAAAGATTGGCGCATCTGCCTTTGAGATGGTGATAACCAATGTTGCAGAGCTCGCTGCCACGTAATCTTCTCCTTCAGATATATTGGCAACGATGGTGCAGCTGCCACTTCCTTTCGTAGCCAGGATGCGTACTTGGAAATTTGCAAGAGTGGTGACAGAGCATGCTGAATTGGAAGCGAGTGTGTAGGAGACCACGCCATCATTGCGCGCCCTTGAGATCTGAATACTGGCGGTGGCGCTCTGGCCATATTGAAGGGCCGAAGAGCTCAGCGAGGTAATAGAGACTGTTCGATTCGACTTTGTAACCGCAAGCGAGAAGGTCACCGAGGAGTAATTAAAATAATCGCTCCAGTTATCGCTTGTAATTGTTAGGGTAACGTCGCAATAGCCAGCGATAAGGGCGGTGATACTCCCTGTAGCTGGATCCACAGTGCATACGTTGCGTGATGGTGAAGAGAACTGGTAGGTGAGCTCCCTAAGTACATTTGAAACTGTAGCGGTGAAGGTCTCGCTAGAACTTACATAAAGTGATGGATATTCAGGTACTGGAGGCCTCTCAGCTTTTGTAATTGTCCATTGACCCACTCCAGAGGTATATCCGAGATAATTTGTAAGGGTTGGAGTCACACCTTGCGAATTGGCCGCGAAAAATATCGAAGTCGAGGTGGAGGTATCCACTCGCACCTGGTAGGTGCCAGGAGTTGTTGGAGCTGTCGTGGATTCGTATGAGGTTCCTGATATTCCAGAGTACCGCAAGGTAATTGCGTTGACTCGATCCAATGGCGCAAGACCTTGAACGGTGAATAGGTTTGGATTCTCTGAGAGTGAAGTCGAAACATTTTTTAAGACCACTGTGAATGTCTCAGCACGATTGACAGAAAATATAGAAGTTTTCGTCCCACTGGAGTAATTCCGTGAATCACTAGGTGTGAATGTTGCAGTTAAGGGCACGTTCCCGTGGATGATCGGTATCCAACGACAGGTGATCTGACTTTCTGAGATACTTTTACTATTACAATCGAGAGAGTTATAAAGCGTTGAGCCAAGCATTTGCTTAAGATCTAACACCCCAACGCCAGCCCCAAGGTCGATAACTATTGGATACTCACTTCCATAACGTAAATTTGATATATCAACACTTGCCGCCAAATCCAGTGAGATGGGTACGGGAGCCTTCTCAACTTTTATAGTGACGATACTGTGCGCAACCTTACGGTCTATAAAATAGGCATTATTACCCCCCGTCCAACGTATTGCCATCAGATCACCATTTGCTGCAACAGCAAGGGCATATGTCGTATAAATATTTATATAAGGAGCACGGACGAAATTGGTATCTCTTTCAATGAGAGTTATTCTATTATTTCCACTTTCGCCAATCCAGATATCTCCGACAGGATCGATTGCAATAGTTCGTGGTTGATTAAATCGTGCAGCCAGGGCAGTAACGTTGGTGGTACTTCCAGATTGACCTGATGTGGCTCCAGCAATGTGGCTCCAAATCTGATCAAGGATGGAGTACTTGATTACTCGATGTTTAGCAACATCTACAATAAAGAGATTATCTGCCTTATCAATGGCAATTCCTGTGAATTGTTGACCTAAGACATTGATATTAACTCCGTTGCTAGAGGTTGGAATTGTTAATTCACTTAAAATTCCAGTGGTGGAATGCACTAAAAATATTCTTGAACCACCTTGGTCAGAGAAGCCGGTCCCTGCGATATAAATATGCCCTTGAGAATCCACCGCCAGTGCACTTATATATCCGGCTCCACCATTTACTGCTAATCCACCTACTCCAGTTATCGGGCCGCTACCGTAGCGTCCCGTGATCTTCTCAACTGAGCCATCTAAATTGATGCGCATGAGATATGAAGTGTTGTCCTGGCCACGCCCTACAACACATGTGGAGACTAGTAAACGCTCAAAGTTATCGAGGGCAAGTCGGCATGGCTGGTTGATGGCTATCGAGAGTCTATCCAGGGTGAAATCAGAGTCAGCTGCTACCCCTGAGCCGGCATAGACTGAGACTTCACCTGTTGCAGGATTGTACTTTTTTATTCGATCATTACGGTAATCGGCGATATACCAATTCCCAGAGGAGTCAGCGACCACACCTTGGATAGTTCCGCCAAGACCAAGAGTGCTGTATAGGTCTGTGACCGCGTCAGCGCTCTCACTTTCAAGTCGATACTGGGCTCCAGCGATGTAATTTCCCGTAGATAAAGTGTTATCGACAGATATTGGAAGCGTTCCGCTGCTGACAGTAGATGTGTCAACGCGAAACTCTGATGGGGATGGGTATATTACAGTCCGTGGATTATTAACTGCCCGTTCTGGAAGGTTAAAGGTTCTATTTAATACACTCCCATATGGAATTGTTACGCTCTGAATGTCTACTGCAGCAGATTCGGCGCTTACCTCAACGGTGACGGTAATTGAATCGCTCCTTAAATTACTATCGGTAACTTTTATTGAAAAGCTATAACTTCCGATAGAGAGTGGAGAATTAGATTGCACATTGATACTTCCTGTTGGTGTATCAACAGCGCTAACTATTTCAAAGGTATCAGAGGAGATAAGCTGAAATTGGTAGGGAGCGCTTCCACCTGTAACCGTATAGGTCTCAGATAGGAATGAGATACCATCCGGGAGAGAGTAATTTTTAACGCCAGCCCACTGCGGATTATTTGTAACCGCTGCAACTACCGTGGCTCTTACTGGTAGCGTGGCTCGCGCACCAACTTCATCTACTGCCACAACGTTAATGAAATAAGTGCCTCCTTGAATTCCGGTAGCAAATTTTAGATGGGCGCTACCGGCATCAATTGTTTCAACAAAAACGGTTTGGGTGGGGTCAGAGGTAAGTGATGGATAGAAATTACCTATTGGGATAATGGTTCTAGCCTGGGTTGAACCACTCTGATTACTCCAAGAATGATACATATTAAGATACGTATTTCCACCGACCTCATTGAGCCAGATCCTGAATGGATAGAGTTGGCCCTCTACAAGGTCGGTAATCGTGAAGGCGGTTCCTGGGTTGCTTGAATTACAGCAACCGGCATAACCTGTCTCGATTCCATTATCCTTCTCGATTTCAAAGTAAATTGAATCATCATGATTGAAGTTGAAAACTACTTGGCCCGTAACCGGGGCTCTATAATACCCTTCTGCATAGATCGTGAAATTATCATTACTGCTTCCCCTATAGCTTCCGCTAAAACTAGTTATATTTAAGTTTCCTAGGACACTGGTTTCCCCAAGATATGAGATAGGTGCTGATTTAACATCACATTTAGTATTTGCCAGGCCTGTACAGTTTCGAACATAAATACTAAGTCCTGTACCTTCAATAGAGGTCGTGGATTTCCTTAAATTAGCGATAGTAAAGGTTTTAGCACCTGTTCCATTAATAGCAGTTACCGTCTCAATATGTTCTGACCCTGCCGTGATCTCAATTATATTTCTTGAGATGGCTGCTGAAATTGGGGGATTGATAACTATATTCACCGATTTAGAAGCAGATTGACCAAATTCATTGGTAACTGTGATCGTCTCCACAAAGTTCTGCACTGTTGTTGAGTCAACAATCAAATCCTGCCTAAGCGAGACCAAAACTTGCTTCGCGTTATTTGCTTCTTGGAAAGTAAGAGTTAGAAGTAAGTTTTGATGAGAATATGCGCTAATAGGTATTATCGTCGTAGATTGAGTTAAACCTCCTTGATTACTCCACGAGTAATAGAGCTTAAGATCATCATTTCCTCCCAACCCCAGAAACCATATTTTTAAGGGATAGCTCTCGCCAGCGGTAAAACCAGAGATTGAACATGTAGATGTTCCGTTAACTGTTCTTATGCATTCATTGAGAGCGTCGGTGGTGATTTGCAGTCGCGCCTTATCATCTGCTCTGAGAGAAAATATAATTGTCCCAGTGATAGGAGCAATGAAATATCCTTCAGCGTAACCTGTTGTGGGACGGGTGCAAGCGCTGTAGATCGTATGAGTAAAGTCTAGATTGCTCGGGCTCGACATGGTAAAGCAAGGTGAACCGCTTGGCGCTGAACTTCCTGCTAAAGCATAAATTGATTGAGTTGGATCGTTATAGAATTTCATTCTCAATCCACTTAATAGGTTTGGACTCTGTGAGGTTGCACTCGATAGATTAACTGCACTTGAGACTGTGAAGGTTTCAACAGACGTTAAATTGCCATAGGTAAATTGCAGAACATCTGCTCCGGCTATCGTTGGAATGGAGGCAACTCGTATTGAGACCATAACTGTTACGCTCTCACCTTGTGAATCAGAGATTACTATCGACTCAAGTGTTGTACTACCCGTTGCTAAACCACTTGCAACATTTAACGTTCCAGTCGAGGTTTCAAAGGTAATCGGAATCTCAGCTTGTCCTGAGTAAATAAGGCGTTGATATGAATAGGGGGCGATACCGCCACTAGGAGTGAAAGTGACAGTTTTAGTCTCGTTGGGATAGATTGAAATGTTGCGGCTAGGTGAGACAACGACGCTAATTCCACCATCGATTACCGCTGTAAGAGAATCTGTGCCTATCGCCCCTGATTGATCGGTAGCGGTGACTGTGGCGCGGTAACTTCCTTTTGGAGTGGTGCCGTTAAAATATAAAATAGGTTGGTTGGATTCATTTACATCTAAAAGAATTCCGGTGGCCTCTGGACTCGTAGTTAAGGAGAGAGTTTTGGACCCATTCCCACCAACAACGGAAATGGGAATTGAGTATGTGGTGTTTGTCGCTACGGTAACCGCTGATTCACCCAAGTTAAGAGCAACGGGTGGATTCACATCGATTCTGATAGATAATCTATCTATCGACGATGATTGATCTGTAACGGTTATAGTATCAAAATAGGTGGCAGCGGTAACCGAATCAAGAGCACTCAATGTGGGTGCTACCCGCAAAGTTACAGTGGCGCTATCTACGGCGATAAGAGTGAGTTTGCCGGATTGGGAATCTTCAAGAGCAAACGTTTTTGCGCCAGAGCCAAGAGCTGCCCTGAATGGGCCAAAGTCTCTGGCTATGCCTTCAGTCGTAGAGAGTGAAACCTGCTGGCCTGGAGCGGAGATATAGGCATCTTTACTTGCTGTGAAGTTATTTACAACGGTTGCTGAATCAAGGGCGGTGGAGTAGAGATGCAGCGCACCAAATCTGAATTGACCTAGGCCAGCATTGGCTGCAGTCATAGAATCGATAGCAGAGGCACCGAGAGCCAGATAAGAACGAGATGATCCAGCGCCATTTTCAATCGAGATATCACCAAGTAATTGGCCATTGATGGATGCGCTCAGCGTGGAAGTAGCTGAATCAATAGTGAAGCCAAGATAATGCCATTGGTTGAGGGAGAGTGTGGTCTCAATTTCTGCACTAACTCCATTTGGATGGCGGATCGAAAGATCTCCTGCGGCAGAGAGCTCCATGATGGAAGTTCTCTCAGCGGTATCGCATCTATTTGTTGCACAGAGTGAGATCAGCGAACCACTACCTTGTGGGAAGATCCAGGCGAAGAGTGAGTAACTCGTTGCCGTCTCTGATATCAACGGCTGATTAGAGGCGATAAATCCATCGGCGCTCAACTGGAGATAGCTTGGGTCACCAACTTCATAGAGCGGGTCTTGCCCGGAGAATAAAAGCGCCCTTGGATTTGTTGTTGGACCACGGATCGTGGCGTTGCTGCCGCCAGCTAGATCGTTGAGGTAGGAGCCAGTTGCTAAGTAGGTGTTTGCACTGTTGATCTGCCAGTGGACAGTCAGACTCTCTTGTGAGATTGCCCCAGGCAGAGCTTGATATGTCAATCCAATCGCAGATTTCACATCAAGTGTGAGCGATGTTCTGCAGTTGAGCCCGGCATCATCTCGCAGGGTAATTGTTATTTGATAACGTCCTCGTTGCGTCTGGTTGGAAACGTTAAGTTTAAGAGATCCATCGACAAATGCAGGTTCACCGATGGTTATCGTTGAGGTATCACCCGGTCCTGATACAGCAAGGGTCGGTATGATATCTCCGATACCGCCCATGACTGGAATACTAAAAGTTTTTGCAGTTCCTACAGTTGCTTTCAGGTTCTGTGAAGAAGAAGTGAAACCGGCGGGTTTTCGTACCAGAATTGTGGTTGTCTCATACCCTCGATTTCCTAGAGAGTCGGTAGCTGTGATGATTGCAGTATAAGTGTCAGCAAAGACAGTGGGGGATATACGAATAGTCGTTGTGCTCGCGGGTGTATTCCGTTGAATGGTAAATCCAGTACTCGTTGGAGATGTAACAGAGAAAGTTTTTACTCCATATCCACCAGTTGCAGTAATTGTCTCGCTATTGCCACCTAATCTCTCTGGAAAAATCTGTGTTCCAACGTCATTCATCGTAACGCCAGGACCATAAAGAGCATAAAGAGTTGTATTGCTGGTGAGTGGATAAGACCTACCTGAGCCGTAGCAATTTTCAGGATTTACCGTGATTGCACACCATCCTAAAAATGGATCACCATCCTTGGTCGATCCATCCATAGGCGCTAAAAGCACCGTGCCATTTGGAGGTATTACCGAAGCGGGTGTTACTCCAGATCCGCCATTTAGGTTGTAATTTAATTGGAATCTAAAGATGGCAAAGAGCGTTGTTGAAGTAGTAATGCTGAACAGTGAATTGCCCTCGAGAAAATAGTTACCACCACCATCTGCGCGAGTGTTCCACCCGGCAAAATACATCCCCGTTCTTTCGAGGGCTCCTGCATTTGCTGGTGCAGTGGCCTGATTGGGTTGTCCAGGTCTGAAAGTAATCTCAGAGGGCACTTGGCCACTTGTTGCATTATTTGGCGAGAAGGTAAGTGTCACAGGTTGGCTGGCCCATCGCAGAATAACGATTCCACTTCCGCCATTGCCCGCACATGTCTCC
>Ga0129324_10000237_pt1 | contig 39879 bp, 30 predicted proteins | sample CPBDNA_7_FD_96879 | JGI IMG/M metagenome (GOLD analysis project Ga0129324, IMG submission 96879) | Freshwater to marine salinity gradient microbial communities from Chesapeake Bay, USA - CPBay_Spr_15_0.2_DNA | ecosystem: Environmental > Aquatic > Marine > Coastal | place: USA: Chesapeake Bay...
AGAAAATATAATATTTTCTCTGAACCAGCCACCGTAGCGCCAGCAATTCTGGTCGCCCACACACTATGTCTGAGTATCGGTTGGTAAAAACGGGCATCTACACCTAATATGCTCATTACGCCCTTACTAAAAGTTAGGGATTGCCCTCCGTTTTCATTGGTTGAAAAGTCAAATTTCTTTACAAATTCAGCAAAAAACTTATATCTGGCACCTGACCTTAAATTAAGTCCCGTCTCCAAAGAATTATCAAATACATATTCTAATCTGGCGCCAATCCTTGGTTGAGCAGTAACTTGCCTGGTATAGCTGGCTACATCTGTGGCTAAAGGAACATTTTGATCTCTTCTCAAGGTCACGCTTCCTCTTAAACTTCTAAAAATATCTAAAGGATATCTAAGGGTAAATTGACCCAATAATATGTTATACCTATCTCTTTGCGGAATATATGAGTTGGCATCTGACCTGTTCCTTTGATCTTTCATGTAAAAGGCCCATCTTTTATCCAGTCTATGTTTTCTATTATGGTAGAGGAAGAAATATTCTGCACCATTGAATGAGGTAGGAACCCTTATTCCACCCTCAAATTCATGATCTTCGAACAAATCTTTTAAATTCACTTTCATCAACATTCCGGCGGGTGGTACAGTAAACCCATCAGCCGTTGCCGCGAATTGATCTAAACCACCAAACAATAGCGAATTATCCATTTGCGTGACCACATAATCAGTATGAAACTGGGTTCTGTATGGAATTAACTGTGTAGGCCGCAGACGATACACAGGCTTTTGAAAAATACTATTACCACTCAGTAAGCCCGAGGGTGTCTGGTCTGTTGGAACAGGCGCTGAAGATTCTATTTTCTTTGCCGGTGCACCAAAAGGTGTTTGGAACAAATATTTTTCATCAAGTTGTTCTTCCTTCGCGGTAATCTCCGATTTCTTTGCTATTTCACGTCCAGAGGGCGTTATATTTGGTAAGGCTAACACAGGAAGGGAGGAATTTTCCATGCCTCTAACTTTAGCTGATTTTACCCAAACCGTTGGATCAACTAACTCACTGATAATCTGATATTTTTTTTCTCTGTATATTAGAGAGTAAACATTATTGCCATTCGCGTCGTAGTGATCTAAAATATTCCTGTCAAAATTTGAATTCAGACCAGTAAAGGCTCTCTTTTTATACACAGGCTCAAGATAAATACTGTCAATAAGGGTTGTGTCAAAACCGCTGGGAATAGAATCAGCATCAAATCTCAGATGGATACCATCTTTTAGGATAACGTGTCTGGTAATATGATGGATATACGTTTCAAGAAAACCTGTTTCCCTATTCATTATACCGGAACGGTCACTTAGAAAGGCAAAATGAGTAGTATCCAATGCTATGGGCTTTCTTTCGTTGGCAAAAGGGGTATTAGTGACTCTAACCAGTTCATTTCCCCTGGTTTCCATATCATAATAAAAAACATCGAAAGGCTTTAACGGAAGTAAAGTATCCCTTCTAACCGCTCTCAAAAGACTGTCCTCTCTGTTGGACACAAATAGAATACCTCGCTTATTTCCAATATTTACTGCTGACGCATCTTTGTCGTCAAAATAATCATTGGTAATCCTCTGCGTTTGGCGAGTTCTTATGGAATACAGAAAAATATCGGCCTGACTACTCACATCAGCACTAAACAACAGCGTAAAGGGATCATAAAAATCCATGCTATAAATACGTTGATATTGCTCGGCTAAAGGTTCTTTGGTTAATTTTTTTGTTTCAATATTATACGTTCCCAGAGATAATTTGTCCTTTTTTTCAGTCAGTATAACCAACTCTTTTCCCGATGGCGACCAGGAAACCAGGGGATACTGGTAATCAGTGGCTTGAAAGACATTTTTCACACCTTGCCGGTAAATAAGGGTTCTATTTTCACCAGACACCTCTTGCAGATAGAGTTTAATCTTGCCCTTGTCGTTTGTTAAATAGGTCATAAAACGCCCATTGGGAGAAATGCTGGCCTTTGACACAGGAACCTGCTTTTTGTTCTTTATGGGTATCGTTGAAGGTGGTGGCATTTTCCTGGAAGCCTGGTCAGCTTTATATTTTTCAAGAAAAAAACGTTCGCAACGCAAAACAATCTCATTCAAAGAAACACCCATAACATATTGAAATCCACCTTCAACGCTTCGATTAATACGGGTAAGGTAGAGTAAATTTGACACGGTTTTGGGTGTGTATTGCGTTCTGATAAAATACCAAAGTGCATTACCCATTAATCTGGGATTTGACGAAGCCAGGCTACCAAAACCCTTAAACTTTGGGTCTAACATTTCCTCTCTCAGTGCATTATCCACATCCGTATTCCATGGTTCACCTAAATAGGCAACTAAACCCTGCGTAAACCAGAGAGGCAGATTCAAAGAAACGGCATTTTGAATGACCTCCTGAAAATTAGCGCCAAACAACATGGTATTCAAATATACGGAAGCAATTCCCTCTCTTATTTGCTTTCTTAAATGAGAGTGGTCACCGTCGTAATAAACAAAAAGACTATTTCCAATAATTTTAGTTTGCCCCGCCACATTACCAAAAACCTCCTCTTGCCCTATGTTACTTTGTTTGAAGTCTGTAAGATCAGCATACACTACTATCTGGACCTTTTCATTCATCCTATGTTCTAAACTGCGTTGCACTTCATCAAAATCATATTCTGCTAATTGAACAACCGCTTCCCCAATATTCCTTGACCTTCCGTACCAAAAAACAACAAAATTATCACTCTCATACTGAGACCATTCGTCAAAATCACGATGATATTGAACTCTATTTTTTCCAAATTCGACTTGTGTTCCCTGTGCTAAAAGGGAAGAGGAAGAAAGTAAAAAACATACCAAACCGATAAAAAGCTGCGTATTATTCATATTGGTTGCTCTATTAAATCATTTAGAAGAAATATAAGAGTGCGGTGGTTATTCCAAATCTAATCATTTGTACATTAAATTTAACAATTATTTACCCTATGTGTTTAATCTTTGTTACCTGACTACCTAACTTTACACATTTTAATCTATCAGACATGGCTATTGTTACCTTTTTGACTTTCAATCCGTTTCAGGAAAATACCTATATCGTTTATGATGAAACGGGTGAAGCCGTTATATTTGACCCGGGTTGTTCTAATGATCAGGAAAAAAATGAATTACTTCAAACCCTGGATAAATTGAAAGTAAAGCCAATCAGACTTATAAATACCCATTGTCACATAGATCATATATTGGGAAATAAATTTGTAGCAGAACACTTTAATCTGCCCCTGGAAATACACAAAGGAGAACTTGGAATGCTCGAAAAGGGTGCCATTGTTGCCGCCCGCTATGGCATTTCTTACACGGAACTATCACCTGTTGCTTCCCTTTTTTTAGAGGAAGGCGATGAAGTAACTTTTGGAAACAGCGTATTAAAAACCATTTTAACGCCAGGACATTCGCCTGCAAGTTTATCTTTTTACTGTGAAAAAGACCATTTTCTAATTGCCGGCGATGTGCTATTCAGAGAAAGTATCGGAAGAACCGATTTACCCGGTTGTGATCACAAACTATTAATGGAATCCATCAGGGAAAAGTTATTCAGATTACCAGAAAATACAGTAGTCTGGCCAGGACACGGAGAATTCACTACCATTGGTTATGAAAAAAAACATAATCCATTTGTTGGCATGAACTAGTATTCATTGACTACTTCTCCGGCCATTACTTTTTTAATGGTTTTCTTCACCGGCGTGCCATAGTAGGTTACATTTCCTCCGGTGTTTGATCGTATGTCAAGCTCTGAAATAGCTTTGACTAAAATACTTGCGCCCGTCGAAGAGACCACGTAAGCCCGGTCCACCTCCAATTTCTTACCGTCTATCATTCCTCCCGTTGCCGCCGTTAATTGACCAGATTCAACCTTACCACTCAACAACAAATTTGCACCTGATGAGCAAAAAGCTTTTAAAGATTTAACATTGACGTCAATAGAAATTTTTGCACCACTCGAAACGTCCAAATCAAGTTTATCCCCATTTAGCGTCTCCTCCTTGGTAACAATAGCGCCGGCAGATGCTGAAATTTCATATAAATCTCTATGGTAGATGATTATATTTATTTCAATATTTTTATTTTTAAATGCGTTCAATGCATTTATTTTAAGAACACCTCCCTTTACATTCACACCAATATTATCGACTTCTATTCCCTTTGTTTCAATAATTACTTCCTCTTTATCAGCGATTTTAAGTTCAACATTCAAACGTCCTGTCAACACTATTTCCGAAAAAGATTCCACTGAAATTGCTTTTTGAGCAGACAGGGAATTTACAAAGGACAGTGCCAGGAGACAAAACAAATAAGAAAATAGGCGAGATTGTTTCATTGTATTACTGTGTTTTAATGTACTTTTGCAACGCTTTTTTAGTTTATTTTGTTTAAAACCAATCCAATGGCACAGGAAATAGTTGATTTATTTAAAAAAATCACAGGACACGCAAAGGAATATGGATTTATTTATCCTTCAAGTGAAATATATGATGGCCTGAGTGCCGTGTATGATTATGGTCCAAATGGGGTAGAACTAAAAAATAATATTAAACAATATTGGTGGGCAGCAATGGTTCAAATGCAGGAAAATATTGTAGGATTGGATTCCGCTATTTTCATGCATCCGAAGATTTGGAAAGCCTCCGGACATGTTGACGCTTTTAACGACCCTCTCGTCGATAATAAGGACAGTAAAAAAAGATATCGTGCCGATGTTTTAATTGAAGATCAGATAGATAAATATATCGCAAAAGCTGATAAAGAGGTTGAAAAAGCAATAAAGCGCTTTGGTGAAAATTTTGATGAAGCATTATTCAGAAAAACAAATGAAAGGGTTTTAGCCAATGCGGAAAAAGCAACGAATTTAGCTACCCGGCTGGCTAATGCTATGCGCGAAGGGAATATGGCTGAATTGGGGGCTATTCTCGCCGATGAGGAAATTACCGATCCTGATAATGGTTCTAAGAACTGGACAGAGGTAAGGCAATTTAATCTCATGTTTTATACTCAATTGGGAAACATCTCCGGCGAAGAAGGAAAATTATACCTAAGACCTGAAACGGCACAGGGCATTTTTGTAAACTTCCTAAACGTTCAAAAAACAACCAGGCAAAAAGTTCCTTTTGGTATAGCTCAAATTGGAAAGGCCTTTAGAAATGAGATTGTCGCCAGGCAATTTATTTTCCGAATGAGAGAGTTTGAACAAATGGAAATGCAATTTTTCATCCGCCCGGGTGAGGAAATGACCTGGTATGATACCTGGAAAAGATTCAGAATGCAATGGCATTTAGCGCTTGGAACACCGCAGAATAAATTGCGATTTAAAGACCACGACAATCTGGCCCATTATGCCAATGCCGCGGTTGATATTCAGTTTGAGTTTCCTTTTGGCTTCAGAGAGCTGGAAGGAATACACTCCCGTACCGATTTTGACTTAAAGAGCCATCAAGAATTATCAGGTAAAAAATTACAGTATTTTGACCCTGAACTTAACGAAAGTTATACACCCTACGTAGTTGAAACGTCTATTGGTTGCGATCGTATGTTTCTTGCTATGTTGTCAAATGCCTATTGCGAAGAAGTTATTCCCGATGCCGACGGCAAGGAATCAACCAGGGTAGTTCTAACATTGCATCCTGCATTAGCACCTGTTAAAATAGCCATTTTACCTCTATTGAAAAATAAGGAAGAATTAACCACCGCCGCAAAAACGATTTACAATAAACTAAAGAAAGAATTTTCTTGCCAATATGACGAAAAAGATGCCATCGGTCGTCGTTACAGACGGCAGGATGCCATCGGCACTCCTTTTTGCCTGACTGTCGATTTTGATACCTTAGAAAATGGCACCGTTACCCTACGCGACAGGGATACCTTAAAGCAGGAACGATTAACCGTTGCCCAGATTGAGGATATTGTCAGATCAAAAGTTTCTTTGGCAAAGCTTCTTGAGGGATTAAATTTGTGAGTATCTCCTTAACCTTGTGAGGTAATAATGAGGTCGAGGTTGGTTGCTTTCATATCAAACCTTTCTCCAAGATAAGCATTACATAAATAACCGTTATAGGTATAAACCCCGTGACGTAGGCCAGGATTATTAAACAACCAGGATTCGATGCCCCCTGCGGAGGCTGCATGCAATAAAATGGGTGTAAGTATGTTACTTATGGCCATGGATGCCGTCCGTGGTACCCTTGACGTAATATTTGGCACGCAATAATGAATTACACCATATTTAATGAAGGAAGGCGACTGCAAAGTGGTAACCTCTGATGTAGCAAAACAGCCCCCCTGGTCTATACTAACATCGATAATTACAGCTCCAGTCTTCATTTTTTGTATCATTTCCTCACTCACAATTACAGGGGTTCGCCCCGATTTTGAATGTATAGCTCCAATAACAACGTCAGCGGAGACCAATTCTTCCTGCAAATAAATTGGATTGAGTGATGAGGTATATAATTGCCTGCCGACCTGATTTTGGAGGCGCTTCAATTTATAGACATCATTATCAAAAATCCTCACTTCAGCACCCAGACCGATGGCTACTCTGGAAGCATATTCAGCCACAACACCTGCACCGAGAATAACCACTTTGGCACTGGGAACCCCTGAAATACCGCCCAAAAGTACCCCATTCCCCCCTGCATTCACTGAAAGTAGCTCCGCTGCGGTAAGCATAGCTTCAATACCTGCCATTTCGCTCATGATACTCACCAGGGGAAAAGTATCCGACTCATCTTTTATATATTCCATTGCCAGAGCCAGTACCCTTTTTTGCCTTAATTTATGAAAATACGTAGCACTTAAAGTAGGCATTTGTAAGGGAGATATAAGAATTTGATTGGCAAACATCAAATCGATTTCCTCATTAGTGGGTGGAGCTGCCTTTAAAATGACGGCCGCTTTGTAAACCTGTTCTCTATTTTCCGCAATTTCTGCTCCGGCTTCAGCATAATCTCTATCTGAAAAATGAGCTTTTAATCCGGCACCTCTTTCAATAATAACTTGGTGACCCTGAGCCACCAGGGTTGCTACGGAGGCGGGTACCAGAGGAACTCTGTTTTCCTGAAGCGTACTCTCCAGTGGAATACCAAAAAAAAGTTTATCGAGTTTCGCCGATTTCATTACCATTTCTTCCTGGGTATAAAATTGCTTTCCCATTAATTCTTTGGGCATCGGAATATTAGTACCTAATGGTTTTTTAATGTCATCACTCATAATATAGCTTTGTAGGGAGAAATTAAGTCAGCAATTTCACTGATAATCATCGCCGTCGCACCCCAGATTATCTTTTCCTTCATGTTAAAACAGGGAACATCATTCAATACAAAATCCTTATGGATTTGAATATCCGATAATTTCTGATATTGTGGATTTAACAAATCGAGCATGGGGATTTCAATAATTTCCTTTACTTCTGACCATTGAGGCTTAAAAATAGGCGCAAAATTCATCACACCGATAAATGGAAAAACATGAAAATTACTGACGGAAATATAAATAGGCGTTAAAGATCCGAGTATTTGAATGTTGTGGGAGAAAACACCAATTTCTTCTTGGGTCTCTCTGATAGCTGTGCTCGTCAAATCAACATCGGTAGCATCAAATTTTCCCCCTGGAAATGATATTTGACCCTTGTGTTGATCCCTTGCATCAAATGACTGTCTTTCTATGAGAACCATTTGCCATTCACCTTCTTTTGGATAAAAAAGAGCCATGACACCAGCCAATTTTGCATTTTTCGGGGGAAAATCCATAGAACGATGGGGGTGAATCATTTTTCTATGAGCCGTTGGTCCAGGTAAAGAGCCAATGGATAGCTTCTCTGTTAAATCCCTTACCCAGTCCGTTTTCATGGAAATAGTAATTACCCGACGACCTTATTAGATTTTTGAAGATATTGATCTAAAGCAGCCGTCATAGAAGGAGAAACAACAGACGGTGCCTGAATATTTACTACTAAATTCCTTTCCTCTACTGCCCGTCTGGTAGAATTTCCGAACACGGCAATCCTGGTATCATTTTGCTTGAAGTCCGGAAAATTATCGTACAGAGATTCAATTCCCTGAGGACTGAAAAAAACCAGAATGTCGTAGGTAACGTCACTTAAATCAGATAAATCGGAGCTTACTGTATTGAACATAATAGCTTCTTGCCATTCTAACTCATTTTCGTCTAAATATTTACACACATCTTTCGCCCCAAGATTGGAACAGGGGACTAGAAATTTTTCTGCTTTATTTCGTTTTATTGCCTGACTTAAATCCTCAATTCCGCGATTTCCAACAAAAACTTTTCTTTTTCGATAGATTATAAATTTTTGAAGGTAGTTGGCAATAGCCTCCGTGAGACAAAAATATTTCAAGTCCAAAGATAATTTAACCCTCATTTCTTCAGCCATTCTAAAGAAATGATCTACCGAATTTTTGCTGGTTAACACGACGGCTGAAAAATCTTCAATACGAACCTTACATTTTCTGAAATCTCTCGCCAAAACAGGTTCAATGTGAATGAAAGACCGCCAGTCAATGGTAATATTATACTTTTTCTCCAATTCATAATAGGGAGATTTGTCAGCAGGCTTAGGTTGCGAAACCAAAATACACTTAACCTCCCGGTGACCTTCAACAAACATTCCATTCATTGTGGGTTCCGAATTAGCATTTATTATCTGATCTGTGTTCATCCGTTTTTATAAGGAATTGATAATCAATTTTACCAAAATAAGAACTGGTGCAATTTCAACGGTGCAAATATACAATAAAAAGTGGAACTGATGCGTACCAATAAATCTTACACCGAGGGTTAGTCCTCTTAAATAATGGTATAGTAAAATAAGGCCCAGAAAAACTAAAGTACCTAAAATGAATATTTGCTTCCATTCTTCATTTAAATAGGGAAAAAAAATATTCATCGGGGCAATCAACAAACCAATGGAAATACCCGTGACTACCATTAAAAACTGGTATCTGTCCATTTCCTTCTTAATGGGAAATACAAATCCGATAAACGTCAGTAATAAATGTCTTAATACTAAAAAAATAAGTGGTAAAAAAAAGACAATAAAATAATTTGGCTCAAAGGCATACTGCATGCTATCTAACAGAACAGGCATAGCAAATTGACAAAATATACCCATATTTACAATAAAGAAAATATATAACAAAAGGTAGGGTAAAAAGCCTCTTCCGGACATTTCCCGATATAAAAAATTAAATAAATTCTCTGTACCCAATGCACCTATAGAAGCGACAGCAAAAGATCGCAAAAAGGTAAGTAAAAGAGCCAGCAGTAATAAAAGGGTGATTAATAAGAAAAAATTCGTCGATTGTTCTGTAAATAATGGCTTAATTATTATCTCTTCTTCTGGCACTTCTTTGACAGCATTCAACTTATCAAATGGATTTTCTGAAACCTGTTTACCCGATTCTTTGGAACCTTTCCTGTAAGTTAATTCAAAAGGATTTTGCTCTTGTGCAAAAGAATACATCCCTTGCGAAAACAAAAGACAGGAAAAAAGCAAGATTATAAAAATCGGTCGTATTTTGCCCAAAATCCTTTTTTTTCTGCAAAATTAACAATTTTATGGTTAAAAAATAAAATCAATGCGAGACCTTCAAGTCATTAGAATTGTTTGGCTGGGTTTAATAGCCATTGTTGGCATTTTAGCCGTTCAAACCTATTGGGGCATTACGACCTGGACAGCAAACGAATCAGATGTAAATCAAAAAATTCATTTAGCTCTTCGCAGGGTAGCTGAATCATTAGCCGTGGCGAATGGGACTGTTTTGCCCACAGGCAATATTATTCGCAAGCGAAGTGCCAATTATTATCTCGTAAATATTGCTTACGAAATTGATGCCAATCTGCTTGAGTTTTATCTTCGTAAAGAACTTGAGGCATTAACGGTTAACCTGGATTTTGAATATGCCATTTTTGATTGTAGCACCGATGAAATGGTATATGGTGCCTATTGTGCTTATGAACCGGCAAAAAAAGCACCCGAAATAAGCAAATCAATGCCAGGCTATCACGCTTTCACCTATTATTTTGCTGTTAAATTTCCTGGTAGATCCAGTTTTTTATGGGGCCAATTTCAAGTAGTTCTCTTCTTTTCTGTCATTCTATTTGTTACCATAGTCTTCTTTTCTTATTCTCTTTTTGTTATTATCAGGCAAAAATGGCTATTTGAGCAACAAAAAGATTTTATAAACAACATGACCCATGAATTCAAAACACCGATTGCTTCCATTCAGATAGCCACCGATTATTTTTTAAATCACCAACAAATAAAAGAAAACGAACGACTCTTAAGATATTCAAAAATAATAAAAGACCAAAATTTACGTTTAAATGAGCATATTGAAAGACTCCTTCAATTAGCAAGATTTGAAAACAATGGTTTTAATCTAAAACTGGAAACCATCCAGGTTATCCCCTTTTTGACAGAAATTGTAAGTGCTGAATCTATTAGATTTAAAAATTTAGGCGGAAGACTGGCCTTTGAATACCCCTCAGATGATTTAGAAATTGTTGCAGACAAATTCCATTTGACGAATACCTTAAGCAGTCTTTTAGATAATGCAGCAAAATTTTCCACCAAAGAAGTTTACGCTTTGCTAAGGGTAGAAAAAACGAAAGAGATGCTCATTATAAGTATCATAGATCATGGTATCGGCATTCCAAAAGATTTTAAAGACAAAGTATTCGACAAATTTTTTCGAGTGCCTACCCAAGCTATTTCAGAGGTAAAAGGCTTTGGCATAGGACTTTATTACGTGAAGGAGGTTTGTAAAGCACATAAATGGAAAGTTAATATAAAGAACCGCTTACCATTGGACGGTACCGAAATAAATCTGTTAATCCCGTTAAAATCACCTATATGAAGCCCAAAATTTTGTATGTTGAAGACGATGAATCTCTGGGTTTGTTAACCGCAGACCAACTTGAAGATGCTGGGTACGATATACAATGGTTAAAATCAGGGACTGAAGCGAATGGTTTAAAAGAGTTTACCTCTTTCGACCTGGTTATCCTGGACATTAATCTTCCTGGAATGAACGGTTTTGAGTTAGCCTCAAAGATTAGAACGCACTCCGAGGCTATTCCCATTTTATTTTTAAGCGCACGATCCCTTTCCGAAGACAGAATACATGGATTACAGATTGGCGCCGATGACTACATGATAAAGCCTTTTCAAATCAAGGAACTGATTTTAAAAATTCAAATTTTCCTAAAAAGAAAGGCGATACAAAAAGAAACCGATGCCTCCGAAGTCCTTCAGATTGGATATTACACGCTGGATAAAAAAAATCTTTCTCTCATCTCATCTGATGGCACTATGAAGAGAATGACGAGTAAAGAAGCAGAGCTATTAAATTATTTTGCCAGACACGCTAATCAGCTTATTAAACGATCTCAATTGTTAATTGACGTCTGGGGAAATGATGATTATTTTTTGGGCCGAAGTATGGATGTCTTCATTTCAAGACTAAGAAAATACTTAGCCGATGATGCCCGTATTAAGATCGAGGCCATCCACGGGGTAGGTTTTCAATTTATTTGTCCCGAATAAATAGTTTCCTCTGATTATTTTTGCAATCTTTACAAGTAAATAGGTAAAGATTTGCGAAAAAATAACACTCTGACTTTTAGATTAAGCGCAGAAACTGTATTTTTGCACTCCTTGACCAAATTTTACAAATTTTTGGTTGAGCAATTGAATTTTTAAGACAAAAAACAATACCGATAAACATGGCATTGATTAGTAAAATCAGACAACAAGGTAGTTGGATATTAATTATCCTGATAGCTTTGGGCTTAGGTGGCTTCATTCTAATGGATATGACGTCTGGGCAAACAAGTGTATTTGGCAGTTCACAACCTGTACTGGCTAAAATTAACGGTCAAAAAATTGACGTAAATGAATTTAACAGAACGGAAAGTATTTTGTACTCCGGTTCTACCAGTGATGTTTTCGCACGTAGAGAAAATATTTGGAATTATTTCGTTGAAAAAATCTTGATTTCAGAGCAAACGGACAAATTAGGACTCGGCGTAAGTCGTGCAGAACTCCTTGATTTACAATTTGGTCTTGAACCAAGTCCCGTTATCACTCAGCGTTTTGGTGACCAAACCACTGGTCAGATTAACAGAGAGCAGTTAAACCAGGTTCGTCAGATGATTGAATCTAACACACTTGAACCTCAAATGCGTTCTTATTGGGCTATTCAGGAAGGTGAGGTAATTAAAGAAAGACTGCAACGGAAATTAACTTCTTTAGTTGCCAATGGGTTTTACACACCAAACTGGCAGGCTGAATTGTTATTCTCGGAAGGTTCTGCCTTCCTACAGTTTGCCTATGTAAAAGTGCCTTTCGACAATATCGATAATAGTGAGGTTTCTCTTTCTGATCAGGATTACGAAGACTATCTTGACAAAAACAAAAAGAAATACACGAACAAGGAAGAACGCAGAAAAATAGCTTATGCTATATATAATGTTTTTCCTTCTAAAACTGATACGGCCGATATTTATAGTAAAATAAATGCTCTGGTTGATCAATTTAGAAATGCTTCTAATGATACCAGCTTTGTCGAACAAAACAGAGGGGTAATGTCTCCGATTTATGTAAAGAAATCGGAAATTAATCCTATGTTCGCAGATAGCATTTTTAATTTACCAAAAGGTGGCGTTTTTGGCCCTTACACTGAGTCCGGCGCTTATCGTGTAGTTAAAATGATTGACAAAAAAGCACTTCCGGATTCTGTTAAATCAAGACATATTCTCCTTCCTGCATCTGATGCAAATAGCGCTTTTTTAGCACAAAGAACCATCGACTCGTTAAAACAGGTTATTGAGAAGGGTGAGGCTACTTTCGAAGCTATGGCTGCTCAATTTGGTACCGATGCAACGTCAACAAAAGGGGGTGACTTAGGTTATGCCGCTCCTGGTCAGATGGTTGCAGAATATAATGATCTAATTTTCTTTCAGGCTGAATCTGGTAAGTTATATACTGTAACTACTCAATTCGGTGTGCACCTGGTAGAAGTTACTGGTAAGAAATTTGATAAAAATGAAACTGGCATCAGAATTGCTTCCCTCGTTTCTAACATTATTCCATCTGAAGCTACCCAAAAAGATGCCTACAACAGGGTTTCCATTATACTTAATAAAAGTAAATCGGTAGCAGACTTAAAAGCAAACCTGGCAAAAAATAAGGACATTAAAATAGAAACATCTACCCCAATGGGTAAGAATGAATTCTTCTTAGGACCTTTAGGCGCAGGGGTACAATCACGTGATATCATTCGTTGGGCTTTCGATGCAGATTTAGAATCTGTTTCTCCGCAAGTATATGTTTACAGAGATGAAAATCTTTATTTTGACAATAAATACGTACTTATTGGCTTAGAGGATGTTATTGAGGAGGGATTACCTGCGGTTGAAAAAATAAAGAAGGAAATTGAAGGCTTAGTAATTAATGAAAAGAAAGGTGCTTTGATTGCTACAAAAATGAAAGGGAAATCATTGGAATCAGTAGCCAGTAGCTTTGGAGAACCTATTGATACGGCCAATGGAATTACCTTTGCCAATCCGGTAATAGCTGGGGTAGGAAGTGAGCCTAAGTTATTAGGTAAATTATTCCGTTATAATACAGGTGATGTTACTGCCCCCGTAGTTGGTAACTCAGGGGTATATGTAGCGAAAATAATCACTAAAGCGGCGCCTTCTGCAGCTACAGAATTAGTCACCACGAAGAGAAATCTGATTCCCACCTATCGTAATCAGGTAAACAGCAAAATTACCCAGGTACTTAAAGACGGAGCCTCTATTAAGGATAATCGCAGCAAGTTCTTTTAATCATTTATAAACACTACTATTATGTCCTCAGTAAAAAACGCAGGAAAGAAGGGATATTTTATGTTGTATTTCTTTATAACCTTAGTACTTTTTTTCTCACTCGTCGTTTACATATACCAATATAATCAATTGGGATTAGAATAGGTGATTAAAAAAGCCGGTAAGAATTTTTCTTACCGGCTTTTTTTTTAATCCTTGTAAATCTGTTTAATCTCTTCGGAATATTTATCTAAAATTACCCTTCTTTTTAGTTTCATTGTAGGGGTTAATTCCGATTCGGTACCATCCTTTTTAACAGGTTCCCATGGATCAATTAATAATTTAAATTTCTTAACCTGATCAATGTGAGCGAACTCCTTATTCATTTCATCAATAATAGATTGATAAAGGTCAATAATTTCAGTCTTTTGGACTATGTCTGACAAATTGGTCCATGACAAGCCGTTATTTCCACACCAATCTCTTAAAGCTTCCTCTGCAGGAACGATTAGCGCTGACACAAACTTTTGACTATCTCCAACGACCATCATTTGTTCAATAAGGAATGATTCCTTAAATTTGTTTTCAATAGGAGCTGGAGCAACATATTTACCACCTGAAGTTTTCAACAACTCTTTTTTCCTGTCAGTAATTTTAAGAAAGGCTCCACCTTCAGGACCTTCAATAAATTTACCAACATCTCCAGTGCAGAACCAGGATTTTCCGTCAATTACTTTAGTAACAGCAGCGGTTGCATCTGGTTTATTGTAATAACCCATCATGATATTTGGACCTGAAGCTAATATTTCGCCTTCATTTTCCCTATAATTACCGTCGGATGAATCTATGAAAATTTCTACTCCAGGAATAGCCTTTCCCACGGTACCCAAAAGCGCGCCACCTTTTTCAAAGGTACTCGCTGTTAAAACAGGGGAGGTTTCTGTAAGACCGTAACCCTCTCTAATGGGAACGCCGGCAGCAGAAAACACCTGAGCTATTCTTAAAGGACAAGGCGCTGCGCCGGTAACAATACCTTTAACATTTCCACCTAAAGCCTCTCTCCACTTACTAAATATAAGTTTATCAGCTATCTTTCCCTTAAATCCACCAATAGGTTTATGGTAAGCATAATCTTCTGTAAGAGAAAGAGCCCAGAAGAACAATTTTTTCTTTACTCCCGTTAGAGCCAGACCCTTATTATAAATTTTCTCATATACCTTTTCAAGTAATCGGGGAACGGTGGTAAAAAAATGGGGTTGAACCATTTTCAAATCTCCTTCATCACCCCCTAAATTATCTGTACCTGTAAAAATGACAGACACGCCCCTAAACTGATAGTGATAGGAAGCAGCCCTTTCAAAAATATGGCAAATAGGAAGGAAACTCAACACTTTATCTCCATTTTGAACCGGAATAATGGCTGCAGCAGCCTCCACATTAGAAATAACATTGTGGTGTGAAAGCATTACCCCTTTTGGAACACCCGTTGTACCCGATGTGTAGATAATAGTTGATAAATCTTCCGATTTAACGTCATTTTTCAACTCTTCCAAACGATCCATTCCCTCATCCGTCAGAATATCCTTCCAAAATGGTCGGCCGTCCTGTGGGTCGAAAGTATAAATTTCTTTAAGGGAGGGAACCTCTTTTTGCGCAATACTTACCTTATCGTAAAGGTCCAATTTTCCAACAAAACAAATTTTTGTTTCGGAGTCATTAAAGATATAAACGTATTCATTACTACTAATAGTAGGATAAACTGGGACGTTTATTGCTCCAATTTGCTGAACCGCAATGTCAAGAATAACCCATTCTGGTCGATTTTGATACACGGCAACGCCGATTTTATCCCCCTTTCCAACCCCCAATTTCAATAAACCGCAGCTCAGTTTATTAGCTAAATCAACTACTTCTTCCGTGGAAAGGAAATCGAACACACCTTGTTCGTTTTTGGCACCCATACATCGCTCCAATGGATAATGTGCCATTTGATAATGAATGTAATCAAATAATCTGGTTGGCTTCATCTGATATAAATTTCCAATTTTATGAATTAAGATTGTAATATTCTGTACAATCATTAAAAATAACATAAAATTCTGAAAAAATCAGTGGAATCTATTATGCATTTATTTCTTGTTCTGAAATTATATGTATGAGCTGCTCCAAACTCTGTACTTTATGAATATTTTTACCGTGATCTATTGATTGTGCGTTAACTTGATACCCACTTAATAAAATTTGACAATTAAATATTTCATTTGATAAATTATTAACATACTGTTGTATGGACACTGTTTCAAAAGACGAGGTTATCATAGTACAGATATAGTCAGGCTTTATTATTTGACAAGCTACCTTTAATTCGGCTATAGAAATATCATGACCCAAATAAACAACTCTGTAGTTCCTAACCCTTAACATGAATTGTATGAATAACAAACTAAGCTCTTGTTTCTCACCTTCCGGCAGGTAAAGAATGCACTTCTTACCCGTTGTAAACTCTGTAGGTTGAAGTTGATCAATTGCTGCAATAATTTTTTGCCTTATTAAAAAACTTATAAAATTTTCTTGCACAGGGCTTATGGAACCTGTTAACCAGAGAATACTAAGTTTGTCCAGGAAAGGATAAATGAGCTCGATCATAGCACGTTCAAAACCCAGTTGTTGAATGTGAGTGTTGATAATTTTATCGAACTTCAACTCATCCATTTCAATCATGGCTATTGTTAGCGCATCTAAATGCGCTCCGTAAGAAACATCAATAGAAGAGAGCGCAGCGGCAGTTTCATTTATTTCGTCAGGCTGCATTTGAGCTATCCTTGAAATTTTATGCCCATTTTTATTTAAAATGGCAATATTCAACAACTGCTTTAAATCATCGTCCTGGTAGTATCTGATATTGGACTGCGTTCTTTTGGGTGTAATTACCCCATATCGTTGTTCCCAAATACGAATAGTGTGTGCTTTTACACCCGTAAGTTTTTCCAAATCAACAATAGAATATACAGCCAAACCTTTATATTTTGCTGCTAAACAATTTCATACTAAAAAGGTTTAAAATAAAGGTCTTTTGAATCATTAGGTTAAATTTCGATTATTGCATTATTTTTCAACAGCGATTATTGTTAAATTGCTTCATTTAAATTTTTAAAATGTTATTTTTAACATCTGTACATTCGTTAAACAGGAAAGACCTTTAATTAAAAATATATGAAATTGACATTCAGCCACTTGCTTTTTCTACTTCCGTTATTTTGCAATGTAGGGTTAATAGGCCAAAATACCCCTGCCTGTACCTATAAACTCGAGTGTGCTGACCTGGGTCTCGATGGATGGAATGATGCTTCCTTAGAAATTATTGTTGGGAATAAGGTGAACCGGTTTACCCTACAAACTGGAAGTAAAGAAACTTTTTATCTTCAAGTCCATAAAGGAGATTCCATAACCATACGCTTTAACACGGGTCTGTACGACGAAGAAATTCAATACGAACTAAGAAATGAACGTGATTCTGTGCTGTTTTCTCAAAAAGGAAAGTTACCAACGGCGGGTATCGTTTATAAAAATATATCCTTGTGCCCTTCCTGTCCTGCACCCCCAAGGTTTTTTGTAACGCCTGGTTTCATAGGTTCTCAAACGGCCAATCTTGGCTGGCAATCCGTAGCTGGGGCAACTTCTACCTTACTACTTTTTAAAAATTCCCCCATTCTCAATGCAGATACTTTCCGAATCACAAAAAATGATACGCTATTAAGTAAGTTAAGCGAACATACTATTTATACCTATTCCCTTGCCAGTATCTGCCCAGCGGGAGATACCAGCCGACCTATCGGACCTTTTAGTATTGAAACCAGATGGAAATTAGATCTCGGAATTTCTAGTCTCGTAGCTCCTTTTTCTGACTGCGGGTTAGGTAATGATTCAGTGAAAGTAGCTATTTTTAACTATGGTGGCGAACCACAGTCTTTAATTCCTTATGGCTACCTGATTAATCGGGTGGAAGTACCCATAAATCGTCCTGTAGATGGTTTCTATACGGGCGTTGTAGGTGTTGACAGTGCCAATATAACCGCATTCGATCAACCCTTTAACTTTTCTGCTCCCGGGGAATATAATATCGTAGCCTGGACGCTAATGGATAAAGACGGCGAGGTTAAAAACGATAGCATGACCGCTAAAGTAATAAGCATCCCAACCATTACCACTTTACCATATTTAACTACCCTGGAAGAAAAATTCACAGGTTGGACAGTCGATGCTAAGAGTCAATTTAATAGTTGGGCACTCGGCACTCCTAATGGATCCACCCTTAAAAATGCCTTCAGCGGCATTAAATCATGGGGAACCAACCTAAATGGCAATCATTCATCAAACGAACTTTCTTACTTAAATTCTCCTTGTTTTGATTTCTCAAGAACTACCCAGGATCCCATTTTATCCTTTAGAGTCCAAATAGATATTGAACGCTGTTGTGACGGTCTTTGGATTGAATATTCAAAAGACGATGGAAAATCATGGCTTAGATTGGGCTCTCCCTCATCAGGAACAAACTGGTACAATGACACTGATAGATGGCTTTGGAATGGAAATGGGCACGCAGATGGCTGGTTCTTAGCTGCTCACGTTATTCCCGGCGTTGCGGGTAACCCCAAAGTAAAGATTAGATTTGTATTTAACAGTGATCTCGGCGTTCAAAGAGAAGGTGTGCTGCTTGATAACATAAATATTTCTGCCTCTAACTTCGATTTGGTCGCTTTAAATGTTAAAAACAGCAGAAAATCGGTTTGTGAAAATATCACCGATAACGTAATTTTAAATATTGGAAATATTGGAAAATCTAATTTGACTAGTCTAAATCTTGCCTATCAAATAAATGGCGGACCTATTATAACTGAATCAGCCTCAACTTTAACGGTAAATAGTGGTCAAAACAAACTTTTTACGTTCAAGCAAGGATTTGATTCGTCAAAACCAGGTACTTATAATATAAAAGCCTGGATAGTAGGAGAATCCTCGTTAACACATAATGATACGGCCTATTTTACCTTTAAAACAAACACTACCTTCCCTTTCAAAGAAGATTTTGAGATGGGTAAGCTACCTGCAGACTGGGTTAGTACTGATCATATTGTTACCAAGGGGCATAATAATAAATCATACGTGGTATCAGATTTACTCACTTCTTCCGATCCTCGTTTTGATCTTTTAACAGCGCCCATCGGCCTTATTTCCTTAAAAGATACCCTGCGGTTTGATTACAGAGCGGTGACTTTTGAAAGTGAAGGTAAAATAGGTGCAACATGGAATAGCTCCGATCGATTAGAAATAGCTATTTCGACAGATTGTGGTGCTACTTTTCAAGTGATACGAACCATAAATAACACGACACATCAGGTTAGTAATAGATTTAGAACCATCGCGGTCGATCTGTCGCCTTATGCTGGTAAAAATGTGGTCGTTAAAGTAAGTGCCCTTTGGGGATCGGGCAATTACTGGGTAGATTTAGATAATTTTAACCTTATTCGATGCCCTTCAAATCTTTCTCTTTCTGCCAGAATAGTCAGTGGGCTTTCTTCAAATTCCAATCAACCAGCCGTAGTAACTATTTCTGTGGAAAATGGCGCTGGACCCTACACCTACTTGTGGAGTAATGGCGCAAAAAGTAAAACTGCCGAAATATTAAATCCAGGCACCTATAAAGTTACCGTAAATGATGCTTTTGGTTGTACCGATAACGTGGAAGTGAAAGTGGGTGTTCCAACCAACACCAAGGAGGTTGCCTCCTGGATGAATGGCATTTCCCTTTTTCCTAATCCTACCTCAGCAAACCCAGCTATTTCATTTACTTTAACAAAAGCAGACAGGGCTACCATAAGAATTTTCAATGCTTTAGGGGCCATTATTTACCAGACCCAAACAGACATTGCTGCATCTCATAATCTCACTTTAAATATTAATAAACAAGTTCCAGGCGTTTATTGGGTGTCCGTTCAGGTCAATGATAAACAATTGGGGCTTCCATTGGTTATTATCGATTAAAGGCAGCATGAAAATAGGCATTGTTTGTTACCCTACTTACGGAGGAAGTGGTGTTATAGCTACGGAGCTTGGACTTGGATTGGCACGTAAAGGTCATCAAATACACTTTATCACTTATCGACGACCAGCCAGACTTGGACATTTTCAAGAAAATGTCTTTTATCATGAAGTGGATACTTCTGATTATCCTTTGTTTGAATTTCCACCCTACGAAACAGCTTTAGCAGGAAAAATGGTTGATGTAGTGCGCTTCGAAAACCTCGATTTACTTCATGTGCACTATGCCATTCCTCATGCCGCCGTCGCCTATATGGCAAAAAAAATACTGCTGAGCGAAGGTCGTTATGTTCCGGTTATCACAACACTTCACGGTACCGATATTACGCTCGTTGGTAATAACAGTGCATTCAAACCTGTTATTGAGTTTTCCATTAACAAATCTGATGGGGTTACCGCAGTTTCTGACCATTTAAAACAACAGACATACGATTATTTTAATATCAAAAAGGATATTAAGGTAATTCCAAATTTCATAGATTTCGACAGATTTAAACGAAGCAATAAAGAACATTTTCGAAAGGCCATAGCTTTGGATGACGAAAGGATTCTTATTCATGTTAGCAACTTCAGGAAGGTAAAAAGAGTAGAAGATGTTATTTCTGTCTTTGCCAAAGTGAATGAACAATTAGCCTCCAAATTGTTGCTTATTGGCGATGGTCCGGAACGGTGGAATGCAGAATCTTATTCGCGAAGCCTTGGGCTGGGTGACCAGATTAGGTTTTTAGGAAAGCAAGATGCCATTGAAGAACTTTTGGCTGTTTCAGATCTCTTCTTGCTAACCTCTGAAAAAGAATCTTTTGGATTAGCCGCTCTTGAAGCCATGGCCTGCGAAGTGCCTGTCATTTCTACTAATGCAGGTGGTATTCCAGAGGTAAATGTTCACGGAGTAACTGGTTTTGTCAGCGAAATAGGCGATGTAAACGATATGGCTAAAAATGCCATATATATTTTAAGTAGCGAGGAAACTTTAACCACTTTTAGAACCCAGGCGCTTGCTCAGGCAAAACGGTTTGACATAAATAATATTCTTCCAATTTATGAAGATTATTACGAAGAAATAATTGAAGCCTCAAACCTAAAATAATCAATTCAATCCTCTCTTCCTATCCACACAATCTTACCCACAGAGGTGTCTGGGTTACTAAACCCTATTAAAGAAGGATTGGATGTACTAAAAACAAGATAAACACCTGACCTTACGTTATTACCCTGAAAATCTTTCCCGTACCATAAAGCTTGGCCTCCAACTGCCTTTGTTTCAAATACTAATTTCCCATTTATATCCGAAATTTTGATCACCGCGTCTCTTGCCAGACCTCTTATAGCTACGGGACCAGAAAAAGAGGGGGGAACAGGATTAGGATAAATTTCCATTTTTTTACCTAAGTGAAAAATTTTAGCCTCCACCGCCTCACTTTGTAAAACGACCAACCCATTCTCTGTTCCAATATAAGCCTTACCTGACTTGGCATCTATAGAAATTGCCTGAACGGAATTACCCGGCAAGGGTGAGTTTAAGGTATTAAAACGACCTACCGTTTTACGTCCATCGGCAGAAAGGATAAATAATCCATTTTTTGTTCCAATCCATTTTCTGTTACCTCCGTCAACAGCTATAGATAAAATTTCTTCTGTGGATAGCAGATAATCGAGGAAACCGTCTTGTTCAACAATTCTCAACTCGCCTTTACAATTATTATCAAAAATACTACCACCACATTCAAAAATAACAATGCCCTTTGCCGTACCCAACCAAACATATCCCTCTCTGTCAACGGCTAAACAATTTACCTGATTGGTAGGAAGTCTGCTTGTGCTGGTATTAATTAATCTGCAACGATCGTCGGAAGGATTTTTCAGGTCTCCAGCATCAAAAACCAATACGCCATTGGAGGAAGAAGAAGAAACAAACCATTTGAATCCATTACCATCTATTCCTACCTGGTGAAGTTGGGTTTCTGCACAATTAGGTTTAAAGGATTGCCACTCTCCTTTATCAGTTAATACAGATATAGGCTTCTCTGCCAGATGGTTAGCAATCCACAAATTTTTATCTTTATCGAAAGCTAATCCACTGACCCTGGTTCTAATAGCGTCTCCAACTGTATTATTCAGCGAAGAATTTTTTTCATCGAACCTGACTATTTTTTCTCCATCCAATTGAAGCAATCCTTCCAGGAAAGAACCAGCATATACTTTGCCATTGGTAGGATGTACCGCCATGGTAATGATATCATACAAGTCGTCATCTGGTGAATTCGTATTTTCACCTAACATAGCGGGCGTGTTAAACCTATTGTAAATGCGCCAGGTACCATCTTTTAATGAAGCGAATCCATGGTCCAGAAACCGATATCCAAAATTTTGAGTCACCCCCCCTGACGCGAGCCATAATACCCCTTCCGGTGAAATAGTTAACCATCTGGACGAGGCTGAAAAGGGCGAATTAAGTGAAAATCTCTTACATTGGCTATCCGTTATTTTATCCATATACCTGAAATCCTGGTATTCATCGCCGAACCAAATTCTTCCATTTTCCTCCTGGATTACATTTTGTAACCTGCCTATGCAGTTACCTGGAATTTTGGTAGGAGGCATATCTTCCTTGACGATAATAATTTCGTCTTGATTACACGAGTTATCTGAACATCTGTAACCCGCTAACAGTTGGGCTCCATTGCCATTTAAAAATAATAAATGCTGATGTGAGTAAGTGAACACCTCCTTAGCACTTTTAATATTTTCATCATATTTAAATAAGACGTTACCAACATTAAAATATAAACTACCTTTAAAAATGCCGAGGGCAGAACAAAATCCAGAAGGAAAGCCGTCTTGCATTTTCAACCATTTCCAATTATTAAAATTCTCCGGATTAGCGTGAGTTGCCTCAATGCGGTATAAGCCTTTCTCCGTAGCTGCATAGATAAATCCTTTATGAAGAATAACATTTTTAACAGGTAAACCAGTAAATACAGAAAAAGAGAATTCCCTTTTAGCCAAATTTAAGGCTGAAACACCGTATTGAGTGGCAATCAATAACAAATCTCCTGCAGCTAAATAAAGTTGGTTTATCGATTTATCTCCAGTGAAATTTTTAAAATTTCTGATTTGAGGAAGACTGACCACCTTACCCTTTTGATCCATTATATCAAAAACTCCGTCTTGATAAGCAACGATCAGTTCCTTTCTAAATGAATTAAATTGTATAAATTTTAACTTTACGTCGCTCAATCCACTCGATTTGTCAAATTGTTCTATGGAAAAATCAGATTTATCAATAGAAACTATAGATTGAGAAGCGATATAGAAAATTTTATTTTCACTTTGAGTTACTTGTTGCCCTTGCCGCAGTGGAAATAAACTTTGCCACTCCAGTATTCTTAATCTTGAGGTATCCTGGCCCTGCAATAAAAACCCATTTAACAAAAATAAAAGGCTGAAGAGTAAAAACCTGAGGGTACTATTCATTGGGCTAATCGTTTTTAAAATTTGTTGAGGCAGGTATGGCATTAAAAACTGCATCGGGAACAAGATAGCGAATAGAAAAACCAGCTTTAATGCATTGTCTTATATAGCTGGCAGAAATATTCATTTGAGGCACATTTTTAAAAATTTTAACCTTAGCATTTTCCTCCATTGGCGCCGTTTCATACTCAGGTCTTGTATATACATAAATGGGAAAATCTCTCAATATGATATCTGCATTTTTCCATTTAGGTAAACTAAGCAATGAATCTCCGCCCATAATAAGATGGAAATTTTTATCGGGAAACTTTTCCTTTAACACAGCTAAGGTAACTATGGTGAATGATGGTTGTGGTAGGGTAAACTCAATGGACGAGGCCTTTAAATTGGGGTTATCGGCAATTGCATCTTGAACCCAGGCCAGTCGATCGTAATCATTGGCTAATGATTTTTTGTTTTTCAAAGGATTGTGGGGGGATACCACAAACCACACCTCGTCGAGATCAGTTTGGGTAGCCATGAATTCAGCTATAACCAGATGGCCGTTATGAATAGGATTGAAAGAACCAAAGAAAAGGCCAACTTTCATAGATCTATATCATTGCTGGAATTTATTTTCCATCGTTAAAAAAATACTATCAATAATTTTCTGGAGTTCTTCGTCCTGATAAATTTGTGCTTCTTCGGGAGGAGCGTCCATTAACCATTTACCTGCTGATTTTTTTAAATAAAACGTATTATCATACACTTCGAACTGATCTTTTATTTTACATACACAAATGGTATGCTCTCCTTTTGGCAAGCAATTAATAGCCAGGAAGGAGGTCTTTAGCAAAGAGGAATCCAGTGTTTCCTGGGTTTTAAACACAAACTTCTTTAAATCATTTAACCTTAATTTTTCCTCTTCTGTTGCATATTCCTCAGCCTTTTCAAAATTATTTATATCTAACCATTGCTGGTATTGCTGTATAAAATTTTCAGGCGAACCCATAACTGCTTTCTCCTGATTCTCTTCAACACGTTCATTTTTTTTACAACTAAAAATAGCACAGAAAAGGAAGAAACCGAAGAAATATATGTTGAAAGTTAACTTCATTAGTTACTTAGCATCACAGGCATTACCAACATTAAAATATCTGTACCCTCTTTTTGCTCTGAGGGGAACATAAGTCCCGCTCTTGAGGGAGTAGATAATTCCAGCAACACCTCTTCAGAATCTAAAACACCTAACATTTCCGCCATAAATTTTGCATTAAAAGCAATAACCAGGGGAGATCCGTCATAATTACAAGGAAGTTGCTCAATGGCCTCATTAGAAAAATCCAAATCTTGTGCTGAAACCGTCATACTACCTTTGGTAATATTCAGCACCACTTGATTTGTTGTTTTATTGGCGTAAATAGCAATTCTTTTAAGAGAATTTTGAAAATCGTGTCTTGAAATCTGCACACTGAGGGGATTATCGACAGGGATAACTGCGTTATAATCAGGATATTTGTTATCGATCAGACGACAAACCAGTTTTATTTTATTGAAGGTAAAAAATGCGTAGCTATTATTAAAGGAAAGAGTAATTTCCGCATCGGCAGGAACCACTGTTTTCAAAAGATTCAGCGCCTTTTTAGGCATAATAAAAGAAGAAGTTACAGCACTTGTTATATCGGTACAAACATAACGAACCAATTTATGGGCATCTGTTGCCACCATAGAAATTTTGTTCGTATCAATTTGAAAATAGACGCCCATCATTGCTGGTCGTAAATCATCAGTGCTCGTTGCAAAAATAGTTTTAGAAATACCTTGAAGCAGGGCCAGACCGGAAAGGCTCACCGCTTCTACTTCATCAGGCGTTGGAATGGCAGGAAAATCAGCTCCATTTTCACCAGCGAGTTTATACTTTCCATACGCTGAAGTTATTTCAATACCGAAATTTTTATCATCGATTTGAAAGGTAATAGGCTGAGCGGGCAAAGCCTTGAGGGTATCCATCAAAATTTTTCCAGGAATGGCCACTTTCCCATTAAAATCAGCCATAACATCCATTTCCGTTGAAATAGCTGTTTCATTATCCGTGGCTGATATTGTCAGGACACTATCCTGGATGGAAAATAAAAAACCTTCCATGATAGCGGAGGAAGGATTCGAGGAAATGGTGCCAACAGCAATTTGTAACTGCTTAAGCAACTCGGAGGAAGATATGCTAAATTTCATTTTATTTTCTTTGGTGTAAAAATAGCCAAATTTTATGGTAATTATAACTTTTTTCTGCGTCCTGTAATAATCTATCTAAACCCTGTTAACTTTGACACCATAAAAATTAGGGAATGAGTTTAAATAGAAGGAGATCGCCTCGTGTAAGTACCATTTCAGGGGTAAAACTTCCCGATAGTGAAAAAATATTTCTGGATAATGGCCTTCCCGTTACCATTCTTCATGGCTCAGAAACGGAGGCATTGCGCTTAGATATTTGCTTTAATGTAGGCAGGCAACACGAACACAAACGAATGGTAGCACGAGCCACCGCCTCGATGTTAAAAGAAGGTAGCTCCCAATATTCCGGAAAAGCCTTTGCTGAAAAAATGGACACCCTGGGAAGTTCCTGGGAGTCCCCCGTGCAATTGGATTATTCCCATTTTTCCTGGCTTGGCTTAAGCCGGTTTGGTATGGAAGCCCTCCCTGTGATTGCTGATATTCTTGAAAATCCGACGTTCCCCACATCGGAAATTCACGCATTTGTCCAAAGAAATGTTGCCCGGCTAAAAGTTGAATTAACTAAACCTGACGTAGTTGGTTACAGAACCTTCACCGCAATTTTACTGGGTGAAAATCATCCCTTTGGCTGGAATTCCAATCAGGAGATTTTTGAAGATCTTACTAAGGAAGATCTTCAAAAGCATCATTCTGACTGGTATAGCACGGAAACTTGTCAGTGTTTTCTTTCCGGCAATGTACCTCTGCCATTTTTAGAAATGTTAAATAAAACTGTGGGTCAGCTCTTTAAAGGCAAAAAAAGCCCGCCTTCTCCAGTCATACCCAAAGTAAATCCTACCTTTGGCACAACCGAGATAAAGTTACCAGGTACCCTGCAGTCGTCCCTTCATATCGGATACCTGACGGGGGTAAGACAACACGATGATTATCCAACCCTGCTTGTTTTGAATACCATTCTTGGCGGATTTTTTGGCTCCCGCTTAATGACAAATATTCGGGAGAAACTTGGCTATACTTATCATATTCAATCTAACCTCGATACTTATCCCGATATGGGATCACTATGGATTAATGCAGAATTATCTCCCGATTACTTAAATCCTACCAGAAAGGAAATATTTAAAGAAATCAATCTTCTCAAAAACAAGCCTGTATCAACCTCGTTTTTGAAAATGGTTAAGAGCTATTTAATTGGTTCTGAACTAAATGCACTGGATGGAACATTACAGGCGATGGAGGTTATAAGAGAAAGAGCGATGGAAGGATTAGAAAAAATAGATTACGCCACTGAGATAGAAAAAATAAATTCCGTTTCCCCTTTTCAAATACAAGAAATGGCAAATAAATATTTTTCTCAAGATAATTTCACAGAAGTGCGGGTTACACCTTAAATTATCTTAATTTGATGGAATTATTATTAATTTTGCAATTGATTGTACTTTTTTTTAAGAAAATAGGTTATTGCTATTAAATTTACCAGATGAACTTCTTCAGTTTTTTTCGTCAAGAGTTGGCTATAGATTTAGGAACTGCCAACACGCTTATTATTCAAAACGGCGAAGTCGTTGTTGATCAACCTTCTATTGTTGCCATTAACCGAAAAACTGGATTAACCATTGCTGTTGGCACTAAGGCAATGAACATGCATGAAAAGACGCATGACGATATAAAAACCATTCGTCCCCTGAAGGATGGTGTAATCGCTGATTTTCAAGCTGCTGAAATCATGATTGAGGGTATGATCAATATGATTGGCCAAAGAAAACGCTTTTTTTCTCATTTGAAAATGGTTATTTGTATCCCTTCGGGAATTACGGAAGTTGAAAAAAGGGCTGTTTTTGATTCTGCTGATCACGTTGATTCCAAAGAAACTTATCTCATCCATGAACCTATGGCCGCCGCTTTGGGAATAGGTCTCGATGTGGAAGAGCCCTCAGGTAACATGATTATTGATATTGGTGGTGGTACTACTGAGATTGCTGTTATTGCCTTGTCAGGAATTGTTTGTGACCAGTCTATCCGTATTGCCGGAGATGAGCTAACGGGCGATATTATTCAGTATATGAAAAGGCAACATAATATTCTGATTGGTGAACGTACGGCCGAACAAGTTAAAATTCATGTTGGCTCTGCCCTCCATGAACTTGAAAATCCGCCTGAAGATTATGCGGTAAATGGAAGGGATTTAATGACAGGGATTCCCCGCCAAATAAAAGTTTCCTATCGCGAGATAGCCTCCGCATTGGATAAATCCATTTCAAAAATTGAAGATGCTGTGCTTATAGCTTTGGAGGCTACACCTCCGGAACTAGCCTCTGATATTTATAAAAAAGGTCTGTATCTAACAGGGGGCGGTGCGCTCCTTCGTGGTTTGGATAAAAGGTTGGCAATGAAAACTAAACTTAATGTACAAGTGGCCGATGATCCTTTGCGTGCCGTTGTTCGTGGTACTGGTATTGCCTTGAAAGAAACGGATCGATATACTTTTTTAATTGATCGGAAAAGTGTTTAAATAAACCGGAATACGGTTAGTATTCAATATTGCTTATGCTTCAAGGGTCAAAGGTTTTTTCCGAATTAGGAAATCTTATCCTTTTTTTGTTGTTAGAAGGGATTAGCTTCTACCTTATTATTACTTACAATGATGCTCAGGCAAAGATTTACCATAACACCATAAATGTTATTTCCGGGAATGTTTCTAATCAAGCCAGTAATATTCGTGGTTATTTTTCTTTAAAAGAACAAAACAATATTCTGCTAAAAGAAAATGCTAAACTAAAAGCTAAGTTATTTAATCTGGCAGAAAAACAAGGGGCAAAACCCGAAGACTTAGATCTTAAGGTTACACAAAACCAGATATTCAACCTGGTGTCCGCCAGGGTTGTCAATAATTCCATTTCCCTTCGGAATAATTTCCTCTCTCTAAACAAAGGCAGAAAAGCAGGAATAACCGAAAATCAAGGAGTTATTGGTGAAAACGGTATTATTGGCATCACAAAAGCTGTCAATGACAACTATACTACCGTTATGTCTATTTTTAATAGTCAAACGAAAATCAGTGCACGCATTAAAGATAAAGGCTATTTTGGGTCTTTAGTTTGGAATAATAATGGAGATGTTCGCTATATGACACTCAATGATATTCCAAAACACGTACCTATCAAACTAGGTGATAAAGTCGAAACCAGCGGTTATTCTAACTTATTTCCCAGTGGCATCAATTTAGGGAAAATTGTGGGAAAAAGAATTCCTCCCGGTTCCAGCACTTATGAATTAAAAGTGAAACTCTATCAGGACATGACAAAAATTAAATTTGCTTATGTCGTTATTAATTACGAAACGCCGGCATTAGACTCCCTTTACCTTCAGACGAAATCGCTATGAATCTTGCGCTGCTAAATAATGGAACTCGTTTTATAATACTTTTGTTATTGCAAATCATTGTGTTCAGTCAGGCAAGGATAGGCCCTTTAGGTCCTTATTACATTGATATAATATTATTCCCATTGGCTTATTTATTACTTCCTTTTCGTACTCCCAGAGAATTACAATTCCTGCTTGCTTTTGGCATTGGATTGATCGTTGATATAAGCATGCAATCTCCCGGGCTTCATGCAGGCGCATCTGTTTTCACCATCGCTGTAAGACCCATTATACTAAGGTTACTTGAACCACGCGGCGGTTACGATAAGTTACATAGTCCAACCTTACAACGATTTAAATGGCCTTGGTTTGCCTCATTTATAAGTATCCTTTCTTTGGTACACATTCTTTTTTATTTTTCTATGGAAGTCTTTACTCCATTATTTTTAGGGGCAATATTGATAAAAACCTTGCTCAGCTGGTTCGTTTCCACCCTTTTCATTTTCTTAATCGTGATTATTTTAAACCCCCTAGATTAATAAAATTTATCAGGTTATGGAAAAAGACAAAAAGAGATCTTCAACCATTTTAATCATTTTCCTGATAGGAACTATCATTCTGATTGCTAAAGCACTGCAACTTCAGGTTATTGACGAGGGTTTCAGAAACAGAGCCTCTTCAATGGTGGTAGAACGCTATACACAATATCCTTCCCGGGGCCTGATTTATGACCGAAACCGAAAATTACTGGTATATAACAATCCTATGTATGACTTACTGGCTACGGTGAAAAGAATTAATCCGGCAATGGATACCAATAGATTTTGTTCTCTTTTAAATATATCGAAAGAAACGTTTATAAAAAACTTAGATAAAGACTGGAAAAGCGGGCAATTTTCCAAGAATGTACCTTTTTTATTCTTAAGTAAAATACCCGCAAATATTTATGCTGCCTTTCAGGAAAATTTACATCTTTTCCCAGGGTTTGATATCACGATTAGAAATGTAAGGGAATATTCTTCTCATTCCGCAGGTCATTTTCTTGGCTATATCAGAGAGGTTAATGAAAATGAAGTTAAGAATCCTGAAAGTATTTACGTCGCCGGTGATTATGTCGGTGCATCGGGTTTAGAAAAAGTGTACGAAGACGAATTGCGGGGATTAAAGGGTTACCGATACGTACTTAAAGATAATTTGGGCCGGGAAGAAGGCGTTTTTAAGGATGGATTATTGGATACCAGAGCTATTTCAGGTAAAGATTTAATTTCCTCCTTAGATATTGATCTTCAAGAATATGCTGAATCATTAATGGTAAATAAAAGAGGCGCTATTGTAGCTATTGAACCTGAAACAGGCGAAATTTTAGCCTTGGTCACCTCTCCCGGCTATAACCCAACGCTCATGGCTATTACAAATCCTAACAGAGGGAAATTCTTTCAGTCGCTTCAATTAAATAAAGATTTACCTCTCTTTGACCGTTCTACCAGTGCACAATATCCTCCAGGGTCTCTTTTCAAACCTTTACTCGCTTTGGTAGCCCTGGAAAAAGAAACCTTGCAACCCAACAGAACCATATCATGTAATGGTGCTTATTATTTTGGTAGTATGCGATTAACCGGATGCCACAATCATGCTACTTGCCGCACGGTGGCAGCAGGTATTCAAAATTCATGTAATGCCTATTTTGTTACCGTTTTTAGAGAATTGGTAGATAAATACGGCTTTTATAATCCTTCAAGAGGCCTGGATACCTTAAATACCTATTTAGATCGGTTTGGCTTCGGAAAAAAACTGGATATCGATTTCCCGGGGGAGAAAGCAGGTAACTATCCAAGCTCTACCTTTTATACCGATTGGTTTAAGAATCCCCGCTGGAACTCCGTATGGATACGTTCCGTAGGTATCGGACAGGGTGAATTATTGACGACCAACATTCAGCTGGCCAATGCTGCCGCTATGATAGCAAATCGTGGCTGGTATTACACGCCCCATATCGTCAAAGGATTTAATGAGGATAATAAACAAATACCCTTAAAATATAGAACAAAGATAAATGTTGGAATTAAAACACAGCATTTTGAACCTGTGATTGATGGTATGGAAAAAGCACTCTTGGCTGGAACAGCGAAAACTGGTTTTATTGTCGATATTCCTATCTGCGGAAAAACAGGAACCGCAGAAAATCCTTCAGGAAAGGATCACTCTATTTTCTTTTGCTTTGCCCCTAAAGTAGCTCCTAAAATTTCCCTTTCCGTGTACATTGAAAATGCTGGTTTTGGTGGAACTTATGCCACCCCTATCGCCAGTTTAATCATTGAAAAATATTTAAAAGGAGAAATCAGAGGCGACGATAGAAAAAATTTAGAGAAAAGAATGATGGAAGCTAATTTGCTAAACGTAAAGCCATAATGAAACATACCTTTCTTCTTTTATTAGGCATCACCTTAAACTTACAGGTTCATTGTCAAGTATTTACAGAAAAACTAAAACTTGTTTTCGCTGGCGATATTATGGGGCATAGTACCCAGATTAAAGCTGCATTGTTACCTGATGGTACCTATGACTACCATCATTGCTTCAAATACGTTGCTCCAATATTAAAACAGGCAGATCTGGCCATTGGAAATTTAGAATTCACCCTTCCAGGTAAACCTCCCTACTCAGGTTATCCACAATTCCGCAGCCCCGACGCCGTCGCTGTTGCCTTAAAAGAAGCAGGGTTCGATATGATGGTAACAGCTAATAATCATTCTAATGATGCTGGTAAGACAGGGGTTGAAAACACCATCCACACCCTTCGAAACCTGGGTTTTCACCAGACTGGCACTTTTCTGGACAGCATGGACCGATCCCTGAATTATCCCCTGCTTATTCAGCATGGAAATTTTAACCTGGCCTTTCTGAACTATACTTATGGGACAAATGGCATTCCCACTAAACCACCTGTCATTGTCAACCTATTAGATGAAAAACAGATGGCAGCAGATATGGAAAAGGCAAGAGCTGCCAATCCAGATGCTATTATTGTTATGGTGCATTGGGGAAATGAATACCAACTGGTTGAAACCTCTTATCAACGCCAACTGGCACAAAAATTATTCCTTTGGGGCGCTAAAGTCGTCATTGGCTCTCATCCTCATGTGGTTCAATCCATTGAACTAACGACCCAAACTGATTCCATTAGAAAGGGAGAACTAACAGTGGTTGCCTATTCGTTGGGGAATTTTATTTCCGGGCAGATAAAAACCTATACAGATATTGGTGCAATGGTAGAAGTCGAACTTGAAAAAGAATTGCCTTTTGGATCCACTTGTATAACACGAACCCAATATATTCCCGTTTTCAGGTATGTTCACAGAGCGCCTGCCTCCGTTAAATATTATACGCTCCCCGCTACGTTATTCAGTGAATTAAATCAACGGGATCCTTTTCCTATTCCCGCTTATATTAAGGAAAAATTAAAACAGGACTTAAAAATAATAAGACCCATCCTTTCTAAACATGGGATTCCCGAAAAACCTGTTTTTCCCAATTTGATTCTTCCACCGATAATGAAAATGGAAACTCAAAAAATAAATTAAACGATGCGCATTTCAGCTATTGTAGCCATTTCCGATAATCTCGCCATAGGTGAAAAAGATATGATTCCCTGGTATCTTCCTATTGATTTGAAATATTTTAGGGATATAACCATCGGGCATACGGTGATTATGGGACGTAAAACATTTGATTCTATTGGGAAAGCTCTGCCAAAAAGGAATAATATTGTAATTACCTCCGATCCATTTTTAATTTCTTCCCAATTCCATACCGTCCATTCTATAAATGAAGCGTTGGATCTGGCGCTAAGCCAAGGTGAAACAGAGGCATTTATCATCGGCGGTGGCCAGATATATAAACAATCATCTTCCCTTTGGGACCGAATGTATATCACTAAAGTAAATACAACTATTCCTGAGGCGGATACCTTTTTTCCCATTTGGGATGAAAAAGAGTGGCAATGTGTTTCTGAAAAGGTCAATCTTCCTGATGAAAAAAATAAATTCCAAAGTCAATTCCTCATTTATGACCGAATAGCTTAAGCCTCGGAAACCTTAACAAGCTGCCTGTTCTTGTCTAAAAAGGTAAAATAATAAGTGACCCCTGCGGATAGCAACAAATAACTTAATACGAGGGAAGCATAAATGCCGGAAGCACCAAACCAACCCGCGAAATAAAATAAGATGAGCACTCCAGTCATTAATTTTAATACATCCCATCCAAAAGCTTGTTTACTTCCATCCATAAGTTCTGAATATGCAAATATCTGAAGGATCAGAAAACCTCCATAAATAAATATATGAGGTTTACCAATGTCCGCCAGGTTTGCAAACAAATAATACATGAATATTAAGGTGACTGCAACCTGTATCCATAACCAAACCATTAGAAGAGGCGAGGAACTTGTTTCATATTTATCGAATTGATAAGGATCTTTTATTTTTTCAACCGGATATTTTTCTATTACATCATCTGGACGCCAACCTGTGGGTTTAAACCAAATGAGCCATTTATTTTTCCAGCTTTTGGTGTGAATGGCATCCTGAATCAATAGGGTAAGATGTTTGAAGTTAATCCTTATCGGATTCCATGTTTTCATAGGTCTTGTGATACCATACACTGGTGGCACTTCGTCTAACTCTTCTTGAAAAGTACCAAATAACTTATCCCAGATAATAAATATCTGACCATGATTCTTATCAAGATATATTGGGTTTATGGCATGATGAACTCTATGATGAGAAGGGGTGACAATAATCTTTTCAAGAAAGCCCAATTTTCCAATGTGAACGGTGTGGTACCAAAACTGTAAGAAAAAATGGATAGGAGTTACTATGGCGACAACCTGGGCGGGAATACCCAGAATAGCTGCCGGCAATAGAATAAAAGTGAATAAATTTACAAATTGAGCCACTGGCTGTCTTAACGCACAAGCCAGATTAAATTCTTCACTACTGTGATGGATAGCATGTTTGTTCCAAAAGAAATTGATGGAGTGCGCCAGCCGATGGGTACAATAGCCATAAAAATCAAGGATAACAAAAGTGGTAATATAAAGTAACGGCGTCGATTTTATCTCAAAAATAGCTAGTTTTGATACCATAAAACCATAAGAAACAATAACAAATACGATACCTAATGCATCCTTAATTGAATTTGAAAAACCAGCACTGAGACTCGAAATTAAATCCATTTGCTTGAATGGCTCTTTTTTAAAATACCAGGCGTACGTTTTCTCAAGTAAAACGAAAAACAAAAAAATTGGAATAATATACATTAAGATTATTCCATAATTTCCTAGTTGACCCCTCATATTTTTAAAAAATTGAGCTAAATAAAGTCTTAAAATCCAAAAACAAAGTTAATGGAATATTTTATTAAAAACCTAAAAAAAAATCCTTGTGTTAAATAACTCATTATGTAAAACTAAAGACGTTTAACAGAACAAACAACTACATTTTGATGTAATTATGATATAAAAAAAGAAGTTAATGAAAAAGAAAAATGTAGCTATTATAGGCGCAACAGGTTTAATTGGCAATCAGTTGTTAAGCCTTCTCTTAAAAGATAGCCATTTTGCTGACATCTATGTGATAACGCGACGTGCCTTAATGTTTGATGACGAAAGAGTTAAAAACATAGTCATTGATTTTTCTGACGATTTGTCTTTTAAAAATGCGCTAAGTTCTTGCGACGTTGTATTTTGTTCGGTCGGAACTACCCAGAAACAAGTAAATGGGGATAAAGTAGCCTACCGAAAAATCGATGTTGATATACCTGAAAAGGCCGCTCAATTTTGTGAAGAAAACGGGGGAACGACCTTTTTATTGGTTTCTTCCGTGGGTGCGGACAGTAAAAGCGGAAATTTCTACCTGGCATTAAAAGGTGAAGTTGAAGATTATGTAGTTAAGAGAAATATACCTTCTATAACTATTTTTCGCCCATCCCTTTTATTAGGGAATAGAAAAGAATTCAGATTTGGCGAAATCATTTCTACCCTTTTCATGAAACCACTCGCCTTTTTAGTTCCTTCTATATACAAACCTATCGAGGCGGCACAAGTGGCAAAATCTATGTATCATGCGGCAATTTCAAATAGACCAGGCGTTCATATTTATCACTTTGCTGAAATGAATACTGCTTTCTGACAAGTTGGATTTCGCGATATTTGTCCTTTGAAACCATTTAAAATAGGAGGAAATTACAGGCAAAATAAATTATCATGCGTGAAGATTTCCTCCATTTTGTCTGGCAATACCAACAATTTAACACTCATTCCTTAACAACCACACAGGGACATCCGCTGACTATTTTAAGGGTAGGGAAATTAAATAGCCATGCCGGGCCTGATTTTTATGAGGCTCACCTTATCTTAGATGATGTCAGGTGGATTGGGCAGGTTGAAATACATCTGACCACCTCAGATTGGTTAAAACATGGTCACGCGGGTAACTTGCACTACAATAATGTGATTCTTCATGTTGTCTATGAGGAAACTATCAAAATTTATCGCACCGATGGCTCAGAAATACCTTGCCTGGTCTTAAAGGATAGGATTTTCCCAAATTTATCCCTGCTATTCAACCAACTCATCACCCATAAGGATAAGCTTCCCTGTTCCTTTCACTGGCCTCATGTTTCACCCCTTGTAAAACGAAAATGGCTGGAAACCCTTTCTATAGAGCGGATAGAATCAAAAACGGCTATCTTAAAAGAACATTACACCCTATTAAACGGAGATTGGGAACAGCTTGCTTTTCAACGTCTTGCCTATAATATGGGTCTTATTGTCAATACCGAACCCTTCCTGCAGGTGGCGAGAAGCATAGATATTAAAAAACTACAGCGATTGCAAAATCTTTTCCAGATTGAGGCTATTTTATTTGGTCAGGCCAATCTTTTGGGTGAAGAGGAAGAAGTACTGTCGGACGAATATCAAATAAAATTAAAAGATGAGTACCTTTTTCAAAAACAAAAATATGATTTAACTCCTATTCCCCGAGGGCAATGGCGATATATGAGAATGAGACCTTCCGGTTTTCCTGAAAAGCGAATGGCTGCGTTGGCGGGTTTCATTTTTCAAACAGAACATATCAAAAGTAAAATTATTCAGTTACGGAGCAAAGCAGAACTCTATGCCTTTTTTGATATTCGCACTTCCCTTTATTGGAAAAATCATTTTAGATTTGGCAAAATGTCAACCCAAACGAGTGCTGGAGCAGGACACGATTTAATACAGCGAATAGCCATAAACTTTGTTATTCCATTTCAATTCCTATTTTCAGAAATTTACCAGCTTCCCAATGTTAAAGAACATGCCATTGATCTATTAAATGATCTTGAAGCTGAAGATAACCTCCTGATACGTGATTGGAAAAAAATGGGTATTATTCCCATTTCAGCCGCAGAAAGCCAAAGTTTGATCCATTTGAAAAACGAGTATTGTGATAAACGACGTTGTCTTTCTTGTTCTATCGGCCATGCCATCCTACGCGGAAATACCTGAAATCATAGATAATAATCCCTCCGCCTTTTCAATGGCATTCGGCTTACCAACATCTTCCCAAATATCCCCAGTATGATCAAATGCTCCTATTCTCCTGTTTGATGCGACAGATAAATAAAAAGGCATAATTGGGAATATTTCTTCTTCCGGCATTAATTCAAAAATTTCAGGATTAATGACATGGATACCACTAAAGGAATAGAACGTTGGATTTTCTATGGCCCGGGAAATAATTTCTTCGCCCGTTTGATGATTTCTCCATCCACTTAATAAATTTTGATCATTGAACATCATTTGCCTGGAAGATTCTCTTGTTTGAACGGCCAGTGTAGCCAAAAAGGAATGTTCCTGATGAAATTTAACCATTTCAGCCAAATTTAGACTAGTAACAATATCTGCATTAACCACTAAAAACGGTTCGTCTTTCAGAAACCAGGCAGCATTTTTTAAGCCTCCTCCTGTGTCAAGAAGTATTTTTTCTTCGTTAGAAATATGGATTTCAATGTCAAAATTATTTTTTTCCTCAAGAAATGCCATTATTTTGTCAGCAAAGTGATGCACATTAATAATTATTTCATTGAAACCATAGAATTTTAATCTTCTAATGGCCAATTCCAATAAGGGAATACCATTCAAGGGAACTAAAGCTTTAGGAATATTGTTGGTTAAAGGTCGCAACCTGGTTCCCAGTCCTGCGGCAAAAATCATCGCTTTCATATACATTGCATTTCGGAATAAAGATAACAGTAAAATGCTTCAACATCTATTCGTTCGATTTCTTTTACTCCCATTATCTCTACTTTATGGATTTGGGGTGAGTATTCATAGATTTTTATATCTTACAGAAATAATCAAACCATTAAAATTTAGCCTCCCTATTTTATCCATTGGGAATTTATCCGTTGGAGGTTCAGGAAAAACGCCCCATGTGGAGTACCTCGTTCATTATTTAAAAAATTATGTTCAGGTAGGGATCTTAAGCAGAGGGTACAACAGGAAAAGTACAGGATTCATTTGGGTTGAACCCTATTTAAAATCAGATGAAGCCGGTGACGAACCTTTACAAATCAAAAGTAAATTTCCCGATGTTTCTGTTGCTGTTTGTGAAAGCAGAGTAAGTGGCGTTTCTGAAATGGTCGCTATAAATCCTGCTTTACAAGTGATTTTACTTGATGACGCTTTTCAACACAGAGCCATAAAACCTGAACTCGATATTATACTGACTACCTTTCAGCAACCCTTTTTTTCCGATTATCTGTTACCCTTTGGAAGACTAAGAGAATGGAGAAATGCTTACAAAAGGGCTGATGTGTTGATCGTCAGTAAATGTCCTGAAAGATTAACGGAGGAAATCAGGGAAGATTATTTAAGTAAAATAAATCCATTACCCCATCAGAAAGTATATTTTTCCTCCTTCAAATATGGAAATCCTTATCACTTGTTTAATCCGGAAATAAAATGGTTACCTCATCAGCTCCCCTCTGTTTTATTGGTAACAGCCATTGCGTCTGTTCAATATTTAGAGGATTATTTAAAACCACGAACCTCCTCCTTAGTGCATCAGGTACATGAAGATCATCACTATTTCACCCACTACGAAATGGCACAACTTCGAAAAAAGCTGGATGAAATGGAAGGTTCCCAAAAAATCATCCTCACCACAGAAAAAGATGCCACCCGCATGTGGTTACACAAAGATTTTATAGAAAAAGAGAATCTTCCCATCTTCGTTTTGCCTGTAGCGGTAGTTTTTCATGGAAATGATGGCGACCTTTTCAACGAACAAATCAAACAATGCTTACTGGATTTTCAATCGTAACCTAGTTATTTACTAAAGTTTCGAAGCAAATTATCGTATCATTTTGTAAGGACATTTAATGCTGGAAAAATGAATTTAACCCATATTTTTTCAACTAATTATCTTATTTTCTATCCGTTTCCAGCATTAATTTCAATTAAATAATAACCTTGTTCTGTTGCATTTTTGACTGATTTGGAATTTTGTATTTAACTCACTAAAAATTAACAAGTTATGTTCAAAAATACAATTTTTTTTCATAATTTTATTTTGCTGATTATCAGTTTTTTAGCAACTCCGAAAATTTATTTACTCATCAAAAAAGGCAAAACACAGGAAATAATTCCCAAGTTTTGCCTTTTTTAATAAGCATAAATTAAACCTACGTGAGAAAAATACGATAATTATCGGTTTCCACCAGGACGTTTCCAACGTACTGGTGGAGCAGGTTCTTCTTTTAATTTCACTCCTTTAGTCTCCAATAATTTAAGTGCTTCCTGAACAGCTCTCTCTAATTGAGGATCCTTGCCAGCTAAAACAGCCGCTGGATCTTGCAGTACTTCAATGTCAGGAGAAATGCCTTCCCCTTCTACTGCCCAACGACCATCTGTATCAAAAAATCCACCTCTTGGAGCAACCATTCTGCCACCATCTAAAAAACGGGGCGTATCCCAGGTGCCTACCAGACCACCCCAGGTACGTGTGCCAATTAAAGGGCCAATCATTGATTTTTTGAACATGTAAGGCAATAAATCACCCCCAGAACCGGCTCGCTCGTTAATAATCATCACTTTAGGGCCGAAAATTCCTGACATAGGCGTGGTAGAAACAGTGTGACCATCCACTCTATTGTTGAAATAACCCATTAAAGGTCTGTTCATAACATCCACCATATAATCGGCCGCAGATCCACCGCCGTTATTTCGCTCGTCAATGACAGCACCTTGTTTGTCCTGCTGTCCAAAATAATACCTGTTGAAATAAGTATAACCAGGCTGTCCAGTATTTGGAACATAAACATAAGCCAGTTTTCCATTCGATAAAACATCTACTTTGCGTCTGTTTCCCTCTACCCATTCTCTTAATCTTAATCCTGCTTCATTTGCAATTGGCGTTACCTCTATTACTTTTGATCCCTCATACGCAGGTGTTGAATTAATTCGAATCTGGGTTAAACGACCCACTGAGCCAATGAATAGTTTGTGTGGATTATTGTCAAAACTGAGCTTTTGCCCATTTATTTCTAATAAATAGTCCCCCTCTTTAACGACAAGTCCAGGAATAGACAATGGAGCTACTAGCTCGGGATTCCATTGCTCACCTGTGAATATTTTTTTAAACCTAAAACCAACCCCTGTCCATTCATAGTCAGCACCTAAGAGCCCAACCTCCTGATTATTCAATGTGGGAAAATCGCCTCCACTGGTGTAAGAATGGCCTACTGAAACTTCTCCCCCTAAAATATCAACGACATAATTTAA